>MDTA01014065.1_pt1 | contig 25199 bp, 24 predicted proteins | sample 811151 | NCBI WGS metagenome assembly MDTA01 (sample SAMN05326648, study PRJNA326480) | marine metagenome | isolation source: seawater | place: Indian Ocean: South | collected 2010
CGAAAAAAAAATTGTTTCGAGAGATTTAGCACCAATTTCTTTCCTACCTGAATATTTGCGAGAGATGAGCGGAAAGAAATGATGTACCAGTTCGATTGAAGCCTCAGTTGTAACCGACCACTCGTGCCTCTCTGACGCTATTTTAACGATCGGGGAAAAGTTTACCTTCGGCATAAGTTGGTCAAAATGATTCGGCCGGTGCTTAAAATTGAGCCAGCAGTTGAGGGGCGGGGCAAAACTGGATGTGGCATGGCTGATGCTGTTAGATGTGTGATTCTTACATACAACAACTAATAACATTACAACCACACCACAATGGAAAGATCATTAAACAGTATCAGTTTGTCAACACTCCTCGCTTTGACGGTTAGCCTTACGAATCTTCAGGGACAAGATTCGGGGATACCAGAGCTCGAAAGTTTTATAGCCGATGAAAGTGCATCCGCACTTTTGAACACTGTAATGCCAACTGAGCGCGAAATCTCAGGCCTTTTCTCTGACGCAAAGAGTATATTGGAAATACCTAGATCCGTTACCCTCCTGTCGCCAGAAATACTGGACCAACTAAACATCAAAGGTCTGCGTGACCTGGAAAAGGTTGGTGCGGGTACCCAAGCCTTCAACTATTATGGGGTACCTGGATCTCCAACTATAAGAGGTGCTAGAGGCGGAACTTACTTGAATGGAATGCTCAGAGCGTATAACCGCAACGAGATGCCTCTGTCTTTCGGCTCTCTAGAAGCAATCGAGATCGTTAAGGGTCCTGCCCCTGCGGACTTCTCGCCGACTTTGATAGGAGGATTTGTCAATCTGATCCCGAAGACTCCATTTTTTGATGAGGAGAAAGGTTCAATAGAGCTCCAATTCGATAATTGGGGTAGAAAGACTTCAACTGCTGACTTGGGAGCACCATTTTTAATATCGGGAGAGATTCCAGCCGCCTACCGATTATCGATAACTTCACAGGACGGAGAAAGCTACTATGACGATCTGAGCAATGATTATACGTCTGTTTACGGATCAATAAAATTTCGTCCGAAAAAAGGTGTATCCGTTTTTATGGGAGGTGAATACTTTGACTATAAGTCAAATGAAAATCCTGGGTGGAATCGGCCCACGCAGCAACTAGTTGACACGGGTGCGTATGTTATTGGTGAACCTCAAGATATCACGAGCGGTATATGGAGAGGAACGGCTGCAAGACGCGAGATCTCCGCTGATCCTAGGCTCGCGATCGAACGCTCGGTAGCTGAAGAACTCGTTCCAAAATTCGGAAACTTGGAGGACATGGAGTTTATCACGGATTCAGATGGCGTTGAGAAATACGTCTATACATCCGACTATTTTGCTAACGGAGGCAGTGCGGTAACAAGGCAGCTAGAGGGTAATGTGGTACTTACAGATCCAAGCGACTTTGCCGACTCAACGGACACGGTCTTGTTTGCTGACATTGTACTGGACTCTAATCCAGAAAGAACAGTTACGATAAAAGGGATCGCTGAATTTCTTGAAACTGAGAAAAACTCATCTTACGGATACGCATTCGCTTCCGAGCAAACGCTGTTCGGTGCTAAAATGTATGTTACAGAGCGTGGCTTGATCCCCAATACTTCCTTTAGTTACGGAATCGGGACGCGTTTTCATGACGCAACGCAGCTGCAGGACTATTGGGATGAGCCGTTTAGTCGCCGAGATATAACTGAGGATGAGATAAGTGCTAATACAATTCTTCTTTCAGGAGCCCAGTTCCCAATAGGGGGCAACAACCAGTGGGGTCTTTTCGGTGTTGGCGGAAATTCGGAATCGGAATTGATGCAATTGTCCACGTTCATCAACGGTCAATCTAAGCTCATGGATGACAAATTAAGCTTACTTGGGTCAGTTCGGTTCGAATACGCAGACTTTGATATCAAAGTTCCCAGCGAAGTTGACGGTTTGAGTGCAGAAACGAGGGCGAATTACGCCAGCAACGGCTCTGATAGCACGGACTACCTTAATTGGAACTTAGGGTTCAATTACGAAGTGGCCGAAGGGATCTATCTTTATGGAAATTATCAAGAGGGAACTTCTATGGATCCAAGTCAGGGTGGTGCACTCGTGGGCGAGGCTAATTTTGCCGAGAATGAGATGTCTGAGGCAGGGATCAAATCGAGTTTTATCGATGGGAGCCTTTTTACTTCGGTAGCTTTTTATAATTGGGAGCAGAGCGCTTTTAACGGAAGGGCTGGGTCCAGTGAGCCACTAGAGGGAGAAGGATTTGAGTTTGAGGCGACTTGGATCGTTTCGGATTCTCTTAAGTTCATAGGTTCGTTTACATCGCAAGAGGTAAAGAGAAAAACGCCTTTAGGTTTTCGCACAATTCCCTTTTCTGAACAAGATTGGGCTATGTACGGGGGCGAACTGAACGACCCTTTTGGTAATGCGGGATTCGACGGTCGTGACCGCTACGACAGAAACTTTGGGACCCCTCCAGCCAATCCCAACCTCGTTTTCCCTGGCCCTCCAGAGGAAATAATAAAGCTATTTGGAATATATGATTTCCAGAACGGATTTGAAATGTCAGGTGGCGTAAGATCTCAAGAAGAATTCTTTTTGGATTTTGACCGGCAAATCGTACTGCCAGACGCACTTATTTGGAGTTTAGGTGCCAAATACTCAACGAACACCTGGGACGTGGGAGTAATGGTTGAAAATATCACAGACGAAGAATATTTCATAGGAGCCGCTCCAATTTTCGCAGCAAATACGCTTGTAACGAAAGCACCTGAACAGACATTTGTTTTCACGTTTAGGTATAAATTCTAAGTTTACAAAAGGCTTGTTGCTTAAGAGCACAACAAGAGAGCACTTCGATTTACAGAAGTGCTCTTTTGTTTTTAATCAAGAGCCACTCCATGGTAAGATCAACGTATTCGGCGATGAGATGGGCTAGCTCATTCTCAACAAAGCTGACTAAGTGAGGTCCGTCGCCACCGGAAAAGTAAAATTATTCTGAGCGGTAACAACATAAGGCGTAAATCATTCCACGTCTTTTTTCCCGGGTAGGCACAGGTCGACTTTTCAGACATTCGGAATCCGGCTAAACTAAATGAGAGAAGGCCGTCTTTGTCGTCATCAATGCGTTCCTCTACAGCAGGGGAGTGTCTTTAGCGTCCCGTATCTGTGCTGAACGATCTTATTTGATTCCTTGCGGGCTGCTCGTTGACTTTTGTTTTTACGGCTCCCTCGGCGCGTGCAATCTTTAATGCTATTCGAATTTACCGAGATTTCCCTTCTCTCGGGTTGGCCAGTTGCTGTAGCCTCGATGAGTGGCTGACGGAAATCCTTATTTTTTGTAGAAACCGTTGAGCGTTTCTAGAAGAAGGAATTGCCGGTAGTTCAGATTGTTGAAGGCAACGCCATCGATGCTGATCGAGAAGCGTTGCCTCGTCTCCGCTTTCTGAAGGGGGCGGAAATCGAAGTTTCTTGTATAGGGAATTTTGGATAGGATGTAGAGCATCGATTTCAAACGCGTTTCGAGTTTGTTGTTCGAATTGATCACAGCCCATGGGCTTTTTGGGGATGATGTCTTATTGAACATTTGCTCTTTGTATTTAGTGAACACGTTCCAATACCGTCTGGCTTGCTTGTCGTTTTCCGAGTACTTCCAGTATTTGAGTGGATCGGCCTGACGTTCCTTGAAGCGAAACAGCTGCGTTTGCTTCGAGACGGAAAGGTAGAGCTTCACGAGGATTAGCCCCTTCTTGATATGAGCCTCCTCCCATTCGAGAACTTTGCTCATGAAGTAGCGGTACTGCGATTTTTTGCAATACCCCATCGTGGGCTCAATCAGTGCTCGATTATACCAGGAGCGATCGAAAAACGTGATTTCCCCTTCTTTGGGAAAGTACCTTTCGTAGCGGCGAAACCAGTTTTTGGACTCCTTAGGGGTAGGTATCCCAAGTTCAACTACATTAAAGTGCTTAGGCATCAAGTATTCAGTAAACCGCTTTATTGATCCGCCTTTTCCTGCAGCGTCGCGTCCTTCGAATACTATGGCGACGCGTTTATCGTTATTGATGACCCAGTGCTGCAACTTGAGCAGCTCGACCTGGAGCCGCTTTTTCTCCTTTTGGTAAGTGGCGTAGTCGACGTTGTCGTAGAAATCGAAAAATTTGCTGCGTAAGAAGTCGTTCGATTTCATTGTTTAGCGATTTCCAATGGATCTGCCATTCGCTGAGAGTCTATCGACTGGGAGCGAAATCAAGGATAAGCGGGATCTGCAAGGTTACATTTTTAGAAAATCTAGTTAAGCGGGTGTCCACCTCGCGTAAAGGCCGCAGGGAAGGGTGTTGCGGCTATTCGACACAGGCAATCCGATTTCTCCACTGGTAACGGAACCGGGCAATTCGTCTAGTGTGTCACGCAGGAGATTTCCTACCACAGTCGATGAGATTCCTGTCGTATAAGCGTTGACGAGGAAGAAAAGCGGCTGATGGCTGAGGAGTTTCCGGCATTTTTGAAGCAAGCCCCATAAGTCGCTCTCGAACTGCCAGACTTCCCCCTTCTTCCCTCGGCCATACGAGGGCGGATCCATTATGATGGCATCGTATTGGTTCCCTCGCCGAAGCTCGCGATCGACGAATTTAACGCAGTCATCGACGATATAGCGAATGGGCGCGGTTTGTAGCTCGCTGAGAGCAGCATTTTCGCGAGACCAGGCTACCATGCCTTTTGCCGCGTCGACGTGGCATACTTTGGCTCCGGATTGGGCCGCGGCTATTGTCGCTCCGCCGGTATAGGCAAACAGATTGAGGACATTGGGTGTCCGCTTGCTGCGTTTAATAATGGAGCTAAACCAATCCCAATTTACGGCTTGCTCCGGGAAGAGGCCGGTATGCTTGAAATCTGTGGGCCGAATTTTAAATCGAGATTGCCGGTAGCCAATTGTCCAGGATTCTGGGATTTTTTGACGAAATTCCCAATTCCCGCCTCCCTTGTTGCTGCGGTGATAAAATGCGTCATACTCGCTCCAGTCCCTAGACTTAAGTGGCCAGATAATTTGCGGGTCCGGTCGAACGAGAATGAAATCTCCCCAGCGCTCCTTTTTCATTCCGTCCCCACACTCGAGGATCTCGTAGTCCTGCCATTTGTCAGCGAGAATCATGGGATGAGGTTGAAGCGCGCTTGCATGGAACGATCAAGCGCCGTTCCCAAATGGGATCTAGCTGGCCACGGACTGATCGATTGTAGCGATGTAGGGAAGAGACCTGTACTGCTCCGCATAGTCTAGACCATACCCGACGACAAACTGATCCGGGATGGTGAAACCAACGAAGTCAGCGTTAACCTCGACTTCACGCCTAGCCGGTTTGTCTAAGAGGACGCAGGACCGAATTGATGATGGGCGAAGGCGTTTCAAATAAGAGATTAATGCGGATAGGGTATGCCCTGTGTCCAAAATGTCGTCGACAATCAAGACATTCTTTCCTTTGATCCCATTCTTGAGAGGGGCGGAGAATTCCGGTGTGGATACGGCGCTTGAGTGATTGCCGTAGCTCTCTATTCGAATACAGTCAATTTTGACGGGAGATTCGAGCTTCCGAGCAAGATCGGCGGTGAAAATAAGAGCTCCAGTAAGCGCGCAAATGATTGTGATCTCGCCGGATCCGTTTTGCTCGCCGATCTCATTGGCAAGTTCCTGTATTCGGTTCGCAATCGCGGATTCATCAAAGAGAATTGTTCCAATCTCGTTGGGCATGGGTCTCGTTCGCATGTCACCAGTGGTCATCTTCAATCCATCGATTGAATTTCTTTTAGGAAGGCCGCTCGATCTGGGGCGCGAAAAAAAGCGGTGCCAGCGACGAATGTATCGACTCCAGCACGACGGCACAATTTAGCGGTTTCCGTGTTGATTCCTCCGTCGACCTGAATCCGAAATTCTAGAGATTTCGATTGGCGGATGTGATCGAGCTCGCGGACCTTGTCGAGAACCGGCTCGGTAAACGACTGCCCCCCGAATCCGGGCTGAACGGTCATGGCTAAAACAAGATCTACTTGAGAGAGAAATGGCAGCGCATCGGCGACGTTTGTGTCCGGATTGATAACGATTCCGGCTTGCGCCCCCAATTCCCGGATACGCTTTAGGGTTTCTGAGACATTGTATTCAGGTTCTGTGTGAATGGAGATCAAGTTGGCTCCAGCATCAGCGAATGGCTCAATAAACTCTCTCGGGTTGTCGATCATCAGATGTACGTCGAAAAACAAATCCGACTTCGATCGTAAATCAGCTACAGTTTTGGGTCCGAATGAAAGATTCGGCACGAAATGGCCGTCCATGATATCAATATGAAGCCATTGGACGCCAAGGCCTTCTACTGCCCTGACATCATTGGCTAGTCGCGTGTGGTCTGCCGCTAAAATAGACGGAGAGAGAATGGGAGATTCCATGAAAGAATAATAAGTATTCGCTGAACTCCTTTGGCGATAACTAATTGCCTCGCTTCGGAGCCGCTACCACGTATCGAGAACGGATTCCGATATTCTACGGGCGATTTTCCGAGCGATTTCCGGGCCTGCCTGGTGTTCGGCATTTATCTGTCCGCTATCCGCGAAAATGTCTTGTTTGGCGATGACTCGTCGATCCGTAAACAGCGGCTTCATTTGCCCGTCTTCGCTCTGATAAAGCGTGCAGAGCGTTTCGAACTCCAACTCATATTTTCGACCACGCCCCACATCGATTGAAGATACGGCAGCGATATCCCGTTTTACGGATACCACTCGCGTTTCAAGGATGGTATCCGCTTCACCCTCGGAGGCGTTGGAGAGGAAACCTGATTCCTGGATAGATTTTCGAAGCGAAGCCGTCAACGTAGCTTTCAGCATCGGGAAAGTCGAGTCGTTGCGAACCGGTTTAACGTAGACGGTTTTAAACGATTCGGAATTTCCCGGAGTTCCTAATTGATAAGTCGCGCAGCTGGTCAGCACCGATAGAGCTACAAAGATTGCAATGATGTTCAAAATGCGAGCCATCGAAAGGAAGTAAGAGGAATGGTTGATGTTGGATTAGAATAATCCAAGAACTTTCCTTTTAGCCCGTCTCTTCGCCTTCTTTTGCATCTCTTCTGAGTCGGGCTCTTCGCGTTCAGCTTCGGGAGCATCCTGAACGCCTTTCTTTTCCTCTTTCGCGGCGATCATATCCAGTTTGGATCTAGCCATTTCAGCGCTGCCTGATGTCGGCGCGAGCGTGATCGCTTCGTTATAGAGGACTTTCGCGGCGTGGAAATTGGAACGCTTGTGAAAGTAGAAATCGCCAATCTTGACCTTGCTCAGCGCCATGAGATTTTGCGTATCGGACAATCCGCTTTCAGCCTCGTCAACTCGGTTGTTTTCGGGGAATTGAATTAGAAAGTCCTCAAAAAAGGTGATCGCGTCCTCGGTATTGCTCTGATCGTAGTAAGGACCGCGAACTAAGTTGGAGTGTGTATTCGCTAGTTGGATATAGGCGTCAGGAGTTAGAAAGCTCTTCGGGTAGTTCGTGATTAGTCGATCGAGAGCGTAAATCGCAAGTGTGTCGTTTTTCTTTTTAGACCAAATTTGGGCCACGTTCATTAGTGACAATGGCGCGTAGTCGCTGTATGGGGCAATGGAGACGACGCGCTCGAAATAACGAGTGGCTCTATCCAAGTTGAGAAATCCTGGGAGAATGAAGAACAAGCGCTGCCGGTAGCTTTCTTGTCGCCGAACAGCGATTTTGTACATCTCGCCTATCATATCGTTGAAACTTCCGTAGCTCGGATAAACAAAGGCGATTAGCTCGAAAGCATCGAAGGCCTTGTCGATATTATTCTGCTCGAGTCTGATCTGACTTGTCCTGAATAGGGCTTCAGGCGCGTATTGGCTTTTGGGAAATTTCTTGTGGACCCGCTTGTAGTTGCGAAGGGCTTTCCGAAAGTTGCGGCGCTCTTCGGCTTTTCGCCCTTTGTTCATCGAGTCTAGAACTCTTTGGATTTCTTGGGGCAGCAGGCCCGACAATTCGACTTCGTCAGACTGGTAGCCGTTTTCGGAGTCCCAGGTAATGTTTGCCGCCTGTGCCAAAACGGGCGCCAGCAGCAGGGCAAATATTGTTGCGAGAACTCGAACCATGGGCACAGGAAGGTATTTACTAGGGAAAGTGATAGCAAGTTAAAGATGCTTTTCGTGGCTCAAGGAGTCTTTAAGAGCGCAGCGCCCCAAGTTAAGCCAGCCCCAAACGCTACCAGCAAAGTGTAGTCGCCTGATGCCATGCGTCCTGAACGGATAGCCTCGTCGAGGGCAATCGGAATAGATGCGGCTGAAGTGTTTCCGTATTTTTCTAGGTTTAGGTAAAAGCGTTCCATGGGCACATTCAATCGCGAGGAAAGCAATTCTATGATTCTAAGATTCGCCTGATGCGGTATTAGGCAGGAGAGTTGGTCCGGTTCGAGCCCGTTTTGTTCAAGAATTTCTTGAGCCGCCTGTTCCATCACCTTGACAGCGAGCTTAAAAACCTCGCGTCCTCTCATTTTGAGGAAGTGAAGACGATCGTTTAGCGAGTCGGCCGTCGCTGGATTAGCGCTGCCACCGCCGGGCATGTAAAGCACGTCTCCTTGGGCTCCGTCAGATCCCAATGTGAAATCCAGCAGCCCAACACCTGGAGTCTCTAAAGGACCCAAAATGGCAGCCCCCGCGCCATCTCCGAACAATACGCAGGTTGTCCTGTCTTCCCAATCGAGGATGCTAGAGAGTTTCTCCGTCCCAATAATCAGGGCATGTTGGTAGCGTCCTGATCGAATCATGGACGCAGCGACTTCCATAATGTAGACGAATCCAGAGCACGCGGCTTCGATATCCATGCATACAGCGTTGGTAATGCCTAACTTGGTTTGAACAAGGCAAGCGGTCGAAGGAAACGGCATGTCCGGGGTAATCGTAGCAACGATCACGAGATCGATATCGGAAGCTTCCAGTTTAGCTGCCTCAAGGGCTCGCTGGGCTGCAGAGGCGCCCATGTCGGACGCGGTTTCCTTCTCGGATGCAATTCTACGTTCTTTGATTCCCGTGCGCGTGAAAATCCACTCGTCGGAGGTATCGACGGTTGAGGCCAAGTCGTTGTTCGTTTTGATATTAGCCGGCGTGTAGGAGCCGGTTCCTTTTATGACTACCGATCTTGGCGTATCGTTCATGCGTTGAGACTGAATGGCGAGAGATAGCCTGGTGGCAACTCGCAAATAATCCTTAGCTTTGGTTTGAAGGAGGCGAGATGATGCGATTTGCCTGAGCGATGTAAGAAGTGATCTGCGTATTCAAGTCCTTGCTGATGATCTCGTTCGCGATGCGTATGGCGCTTTTGACTGCTTCGCGATTACTCGATCCATGGGCTTTCAATATGTTACCTTTGATCCCAAGCAATGGGGCGCCACCGTATCGTTCCGGATTCAGCTGCGTTCTAATCGCGTCGTACGCCCCTTTCGAAAAGAGGTATCCCAGTTGTCGAACGGGATTCTTCTTAATCTCTCCTCCTAGAAAGTCTTTGAAGAGGCACTTGAAGAGGGATTCGGCTGTTTTGAGAATCACATTCCCTGTAAATCCATCGCACACAACGACATCCACGACGTTTTCAAATAACTGAAAACCTTCGATGGGGCCGTGGTAGTTGATGATTCCCGGGATGCTTTTCAGAAGATCGTTGGCCGCATTCGTGGTTTCATTGCCTTTCCCCTCCTCAGTTCCGATGGTCATTAATCCGACGCGAGGGTTCTCGGTGCCGAGGACATGCTGGCAGTACGCGCTTCCCAGTACGGCGTTGTGTACGAGATGCTCGGGTTTTGCCGATGGGTTGGCACCAGCATCGATCAGTACGAAATGGCCTTCCTGTCGTGGCATTACGGTAGCGAGGGCCGGACGCTCGATTCCTTCCATGGTTCGCAGCCTTATCGTTCCGCTCGCCATCAACGTCCCCGTATTCCCGCAACTTACCACGACAGAGGCCTTGCCTTCTTTCACGAGCTCAATTGCCCGAGCCATGCTCGAATCCTTCTTTTGCTTCATCGCCTGGAGAGGCTTGTCCTCCATGTCGACGATTTGCGAAGCGTGTTGAATCGAGAGCTTCGGGTGATCTTGAAGTCCAGCGTTTTTAACGCATGGAACGAGAGCGTCTTCTTGGCCGACCAAGATAATTGGGGCTATGCTCGGGTAGCCTTTCAGGGCTAATGCCACTGCGGCCACCATTTCGCTAGGACCTTTGTCCGAACCCATCGCGTCTACGGCGATGCAGGCATTGCCCCGATCATGCATTACGCTAGAATAAACGGGGAAAGTTTGATGTCAAATGCGACAGGTTGCTCTTGTATTTGCTAGAGCGAAGCATCGATCACTTGACGACCGCGATACATTCCGTTGTTTGGATTTACGCGGTGAGGCCGAAACGAAGTGCCATCCATCGGATCCTTGGCGAGTTGAGACTCCTCGAAGCGGTTAGCCCCGCGACGGAGCCGGCTGCGGCGTTTGGATTGCTTGCGTTTTGGATTGGCCATTTCTGCTAAATTCCGTGCTGAGTTTTAGGCGTGATTCGATAAAAGGAGCGGTTGATAACCGCGGCTTTCTAACCCGTCAAGTTAATGTTTAACGAATTGGGAGCAATCGCGGTTATTGTCCAGTAGCCGCTTTTAAGGTCTAGATTCGTGTATCGAGCGCCTTTTATTTAGAATTGTTTTTGCCAGAGCGCCTGCTTAATCCTTTCAAGCCATGGAACTCGAGGATTGTATCGCCAAAGTGGCCCAAGGCGTGGACCTTACGGAACAACAGTCGGTTGATGTCGCGGATCTGCTGGCTTCGGCCGATGTGGAAGCTGGGTTAAAAGCAGATTTTCTGACGCGACTCGCGATAAAAGGGGAGTCTTCGCAAGAAGTCGCTGGATTGGCCAAACGATATCGCCAGCTGGCCCGAGATCCAGAGTTATCGGAGTGGAGTGATTCCGCCATCGATGTCTGTGGCACGGGAGGAGATAAGCAGCATACGTTTAATATCAGCACGACTGTCACCTTTGTCGTGGCGGCTGCCGGTATACCCGTCTTAAAACACGGGAACCGGTCGATTACTTCGCAATGCGGTAGTTCCAATTTGCTGGAAGCCATCGGGATTGACATAACTGCGGATAATGGGCTGTTGAAGCGATCCATGCGGGAGTTGGGATTCTGTTTCATGTTCGCTCCAGCCTTTCATCCGGCGTTCAAGGAAATCGTTCCCGTGAGACAGGCTCTTGCGAAAAAGGGTCAACGAACGGTATTCAACATTTTGGGTCCCTTGATAAATCCCGCCAAACCAGCTCATCAGCTATTGGGTGTATTTAGCGAATCGGTTATGGAACTCATGGCAGAAGCAGAGCAGTCTTTGGGGCTGAAAGCTGGATTGATCGCCCATTGTGACATGGGGCCTGAAGGCGGGATGGATGAGTTCAGTGTTGCCGGGAGTAATTTGGCTCGCGGATTTGGATCTCTAAACGGCCTATACGAGAGGTGGAGTCCCGAACAGATGGGGGTTAAAAGGGGAATGCTATCGGATTTAAAGGGAGGAGACGTCGCGGAAAACATCGGGATCCTCGACCGTTTGCTAGATGGCGCAGCGCCCAAGGCCTTGGAAGATTCAGTTGCTATCAACGCAGCGGCAGCGTTTTATATCGTCGGTCGCCATGAGAGTATTCGGGAAGGTGTAGCCGAAGCGAGAGAGTTGCTTTTGGGAGGATCCGTTCGGCAAAAAATCGATCAGGCCAAGGAATTCTACAGATCATAATGGCTCTTAAGCATTTTGGGACGGACGGCATACGGGGTGAGTATGGAAGTCCACAATTGAATGACGGGATCGCTTATCGCTCGGGATTAGCGATGGCTCGATTATTGGCGCGTCAAGAGGACTCGCCCAAAGCTCCGACACTATTGGTTGGGCGGGATACGCGGGCATCAGGCTTGGCCCTCTTATCCGCTTTGGCGGCAGGGTTTGAAGCGGGAGGCGGGAGAATTGAATCACTAGGAATTGTTCCGACTCCTGCTGTAGCGAAACTGGTCGCTACCTTTGAAATGGATGCCGGTTGCGCGATCACCGCTTCGCACAACACGAGCAAGGACAATGGCTTGAAGTTTTTTCAAAAAGGCGGGACGAAGCCTACGGAGACATTCGAGAGGCATCTCGATGAGGAGCTCGACGCTTTAGATGCTCCAGGAGAATTGGAGTTTGGTGAAATCCAGGATGCTGATTGCGGCCGAGCGGCCGAGTATTCATCAGCGATCTTGGATGCCTTTCCTCAGAACATGCTTACTGGAAAGCGAATTGCTCTGGATTGCGCGAATGGCGCTATGAGTTCTGTGGCTCCTGGAGTTTTTGAACGACTCGGAGCTTCGGTCGAGGTGTTGGGGAACAACCCGAATGGAGATAACATTAACGATGGCGTAGGCAGTGAATGCCCTCAGGCAATGTCGACGCTGGTTTCTTCAGGGGGCTTTGACATGGGATTCGCTTTTGATGGGGATGGAGATCGTGTAATTGTATTTGATCAGGACGGAACGAAATTAGCGGGTGAAGCAACGTTGGGAATTCTGGCAATTGAAGCGGATGCGCGCGGGCAGTTGAAGGACAGTGTTCTGGTAACGACCAACCAGAGCAATCTAGGCTTGGATTTGGCTTTGGCTGAGAGAAAGATAGAAACACGGAGAGTCGATATAGGAGACAAATTCGTGTCGCGATTGATGATAAAGGATGGCTATGGCCTTGGAGGAGAGGAATCGGGGCATATTGTTATTGGAGAGTTCTCCAAAACGGGCGATGGCTTATACGCGGCCCTTAAGATTGCTGGGCTTGTATGCGAGTCTGATGAAAGTCTAAAAGAATTGGCGTCATTCTATATGTCGTTTCCTATCGAGAAGCGGTCCATACCGGTGAACTCAAAGCCTCCAATCGGATCCTGTCCCCATCTAAGCGATACGATATCCCGACTCGGGAGAGAATTGGGTGATGATTGCAGGTTGCTAGTCCGGTATTCAGGCACGGAGCCAAAATTGAGGCTGCTCGTGGAAGCCAAGCAAGCAAGCATGGCGGCATCAGCTATTCGCGATCTTGAGCAAGCGGTGGAAAAGGATCTCGCCTAGTATTGTCTATGCCCGAAGTGCCAGAACACGATTTACCTGAGAGGGATCGCAAGAAGTTGGAGAACGCGAAACTCGCGATAACTCGTGGAAATTCTGAATACACGGTAGAGATTTGCAGTGAATTGCTAGGAGGGCAACCGGGATGCTTGGAAGTTAGAAAACTTCTCCGCAGAGCTCAAAGGCGGATCAATGCGGAGAGAAAGAAGGGAATCGGCCGGTTATTGGGACGCTTGGCGAACTATAGCGTTTTACTGCCGGGTTACGTGGTTCTGAAGCGGCAACCCGCGAAGGCTATGGCGATTGGGGAGATGGCCCTGTCACGCGATGTCTATAATATCAAGGCGCTGTCACTAGTCGCCAGAGGAGCGAACTTGCTAGAGTTAAACGAAACGGAAGCCTTTTGCCTAGAGTCGGTTTGCGACCGGTACCCAGAGAATTTTGCCAAGCTCGAGCGCTATTGCGAATCATTAATAAAAGCGGGCTCTACTGAAAAGGCGTTGAAAGTTGCGGAGAAGCTAAACGAGCTTAAACCGGGGAGTGGACAGGTTCAGGAGATTGTCAAATCCGCTTCCGTAGCCCACTCCATTAACAAAGGAAAGTGGGCGGATAGCGAAGAGGATTTTCGTTCGAAGCTTAAAGACAAAGAAGAGTCGGATTCTCTAGAGCGGGCTAATCGAGTCGTAGTGGATGACGGGAATAGTGAGCTGCGCTCGCGCGACTTGATAGAATCGATACACCGGGATCCGCAAAACGTGGACAACTACAAATTGCTGGTGCGAATCTATCTGAGGCAGGAGAAATACGATGATGCCCTCGCCTGGCTAGAGAAGGCCTTCGCGTTGCCTGATGCTGAGAATGACGCGCCTCTGCGCCAACTAAGAAGCGAATTGAGAGTGAATCGAGTGGAGCGAGAACTATTCGAACTGAAGCGATCATCGAATAGCGGGGACACCACAGATGAACGTATTATGAAATTAGAGACAGAATTGCTTGCGCTTAAATTGGAAGAAAGTCGCAAGTTGGTAGAGCAATTCCCCAACGACTACAGCCAGCGATTCAAGTACGGAAGTTATCTGCTTGAGAGTGGGGATGTAGATTCAGGTATCCAGCAATTTCAGATTTCCCAGCGAAGCCCTAGCTTGAGGCTCAAGTCGCTTGTGCTCCTAGGGCGCTGCTTTATGGCGAAAACGCTATACGATCTTGCTTTGGAACAGCTGCAGCAAGCAGTGGAGGGAATCAGTGTAATGGATGATTTCAAAAAGGAAGTTCTCTATTTGCTTGCGGAGTGCTACGAGAAACTGGAGAGGCCAGAAGAGGCTATCGAGCAATACAAGACTATATACTCCAACGATATCGGGTACAGGGACGTGGCTGATAAGATTGATCGATTCTATCGCGGCCCGTAATTCTCGAATACCGGTCTAATCGTTGGAGCTCTTCTCGGGTCCGGGCTCGCTATCGGCGGGCGGACTGTGGGAATTGTCGATCAAAGCAAGCTCGCTCGGATCGATGGCTCCCATGTAGTATTTCAGTTCCGCAATAGACTCGCGTATATCGTCCAGGGCTCGATGCGAATTGGCCTTCTTGAATTCTCTTCCAAGCATTTCCCGAAAAACGATTTTAAAACTGGATACGTCGAGCATCCGGTAGTGCAGACGTTCGGCAAATTGGGGAAGGTACTTGTCGATGAATTTACGGTCTTGGGCTATCGAGTTGCCGCAGATAACGACCGGATTCTTCTTCTTGAAATGCTTGGTGACGATTTCGCCAAGCGTTCGATCCAAGTCTTCTTCGCTGATGCCTTCAGGAACTCGTTTCAACAAGCCGCTTTCGCCGTGATGGTGTTTGCACCAATCGTTCATCGACTCCAGTACTTCCGATGGCTGGAAAACAGCGGTCTCCCACTCGTAGACCGGTTCCAAATACTTGTCGGTGATGATGACTCCCGCTTCCAGGATGCGGTCGACTTCTGGGTCTAGGCCCGTCATTTCCAGGTCGATCCAGCAGAATCTTCGTTTAGACATATCGATGGTTCGCTAATTTTCGTGAATTGCAGTTCTAGGAGCCAGAAGGCAGCTTTCGGATTGGGTGGCTAATTGAGAGTGAAGGCAAACTTTTCGCGATGCCAGTTCGGTCGGGAGAACAATTTTTTTGCGTTGCTCGGATGATTATCGGTTGAGACAAATCGGTATGAGCAAGGTGGTAAGCGTCGGCGACTTACAATGCGGCAATCAGCTGCCGTTTGTTTTGTTGGGAGGTATGAACGTGCTCGAATCGAGAGATTTGGCCCTCCGTATAGCTGAGACCTACAAAGCGGTAACCGATCGATTGAAGATCCCCTATGTATTCAAAGCCTCTTTCGACAAAGCCAACCGATCCTCGATCAATAGCTTTCGTGGCCCGGGTCTTGATGAGGGGTTGAAATGGCTTGAGGAGATAAAGGAGACGTTTGGCGTGCCGGTGATCACCGATGTACATGAACCGCATCAAGCTAGTCCAGTCGCCGAAGTGTGCGACATTATCCAATTGCCAGCGTTCTTGTGTCGCCAGACGGATCTGGTGGTGGCGATGGCTAAGACGGAGGCGATTATCAACGTCAAGAAGGCGCAGTTTCTCTCTCCACGGGAAATGGGTCATATCGCCCGAAAATTAGAGGAGGCTGGCAACGAGCGCATTATGCTTTGCGAGCGTGGAACCAGTTTTGGCTATAACAATCTCGTCGTCGACATGCTCGGATTCGGCGTCATGAAACAATTCGAGTACCCCATAATATTCGATGTGACGCATTCGCTGCAGATTCCTGGCGGACAGGCGGAAGCGGCGGGAGGGCGAAGGCAACAGGTTTTCCAGCTCGCGAAAGCGGGCTTGGCGACGGGCTTGGCCGGCTTGTTCCTCGAGGCTCACCCAGATCCGGAATCGGCCAAATGCGACGGACCTTGCGCCCTGCCATTGGGCAAGCTGGAAGACTTTCTCTCTCGCCTCAAAGAGTTGGATGATCTGGTGAAATCTCAAGAACCCATTGATGTCCAGTAGGTTAAGGAGGATTTATTCAGATTCAGGTCCGGGCTGGAAGCGCTAGGGTCTTACGCCTAAGGGGGTAGTAATCGTGTTTGGAGACCGGGTTTTTCGCGGTATTCGATAAATTTCAAGAAACCCGACTTGGGTTGGAGTCGTTAATTACAGGTAGCTTTTCATCTCGAAGAGGTCTTGTAATGCCAGCTATCTTGGGACATTCCTATGCATCGAATATGAATCCTCGCCATATTAAGCGCCCGCCCGCCTCGCTTGTATTTTTCGTTTCGGCCTTTGCCACAACGGTCACGGCAGGCGAAATCAAAGTATCGGCTGAAGACAGATCATGGCAAGAGGCTGCCGATCAAATAGACGCCTTCATCTCCGACGATCTGGAAAAAGTTGGCAAAGTGCGAAACCCGCCGGTTACGGATGAAGTGTTCGCCAGAAGAATCTACCTCGACATAGCAGGTCGTATTCCAACCTACGGAGAGCTTCAGGAGTACCTTCAATCGAAATCCTCAAGCAAGCGATCGGAGCTGATTGACGAATTGGTCGATTCCGAAGGGTATGTAAGTTCTTACTACAATTTTTGGGCCGATATCCTCCGGGTAAAATCGCGAGGCCGACGATCGATTATGCTTTCCTATCAGGACTGGATCAAGGACAGCCTGCGTGAAAACAAGCCCTACGATGAATTTGTCAAGGAACTGATTACCGCGGATGGGTATGTTTGGGATGATCCGGCGGTAGGCTACTATCTGAGGGATGCCGGAATGCCTTTGGATAACATGTCCAATACCGCTCAGATATTTTTAGGGACGCGAATGCAATGCGCCCAGTGCCACGACCACCCTTTCGACAAGTGGACGCAGAAAGAGTATTATCACATGGCGGCGTACACCTTCGGGCTGCAAGCGCAGATACCGTATGGGAAGGTGCCCATTTCCCAAGATTTTCAGAAGATACAGCGCGGTATAGTTCAAAAATCGTTGAAGGAAGGCTATTCCCGAGAAGAGGCCCGGGCTAGAGCGCGGCCTTCCGCGGCGGAAAGACGCGTTGTTCGCGATCTGATTCAACCCATGACAGCTCAAGCGCTAGAAACTGAGCGGGCGCTGCGATTGCCAGAGGATTATCAATACGATAACGGAAGGCCAAAGCAAAAGATAACGCCAGCAACTCCTTTCGGAGAAAAGGCTTCTGTATCCAAGCAAGACCATCCGCGCGAAGTTTACGCCGATTGGATGGTATCTCCAGAGAATCCCCGCTTTACCAAAGTAATCGCCAATCGCCTTTGGAAAAGGGTTATGGGAGTAGGGCTAATCGAACCGGTGGATAATCTAACGGATGATACGGTAGCAACGAATCCCGAACTCATGGCATATTTGGAGACGGTTATGGTTGATTCTGGATACGACCTGAAGACCTATTTGAAGATACTCTTTAACACGCGAACCTATCAAAGCTCTGTTTCAACTGAATCGCCGGAACCTGGCGAGATCTACCATTTCCAAGGCCCTGTTCTGAGAAGAATGACCGCTGAACAGATGTGGGATTCCATTCTTACGCTAGCGATTGTCGATTTGGATGAGCGAGTCGATATCGAACCGCAAACGCTTAGAGCTCGAGCTGGCGAGGAGCAGATGAAAGCCCGTGTCAATCGCTTGGAAGATTTGACGAGTGTTCAGATATATGGGGCGGCAAAACGCTTGACGGAGTTGGAGACGCAGTTTCTTGAATACGAAAAGCTGTATCGTCAGAACCTCGCCAACGCCAGCGACAACAAAGAAAGAAATGAGCTTCGGGCCGACTATCGTAAAGCCAGGGCCAAGAAAAATCAGGCAGCCGATATTCTTTTGGCCAAGCTCAATGGAGAGGATACGTCTGGAATGATTGAAGCCTTCAATGCGCCGGATACGATGTCGATGGGCATGGGGATGGCGATGGTGGAGCGGAGTGCGGATGAACGGGACCGAGTGAAAGAAATGAGACGAGATCCGCGTTGGCGTGGAATGTCGGCTGGCATGGTTCGGGCGTCGGAAGTGATCTCCCCGGCTCCTCCGGGTCATTTCCTTCGCCAGTTTGGCCAGTCGGATCGCGAGATTATCAGCAGCTCAACAGATGAGGCGTCGATCTCTCAAGCATTGAGACTGCTCAATGGGGAAGCGCTAGGATGGATCATGAAACCGAATTCGGCTCTAAATGCAGCGCTTCAGAGTGAGTCGAGAGGCAGGAAACGAATAGATATCGTTTTCCAAAGCTTCTTTTCCCGTGCGGCTACGCCGAGCGAATGGGAGTTGATTGGAGCTCAATTCGAGGAACACGGGATGAGAAAGGGATACCGGCAACTGCTGGCTGCCTTGCTCAATACTCAGGAGTTCCGCTTTATTCAGTAAAAGGGCTGGTGGGAGTCGCAACGAAAGGAGTTACGGATGAAAGATTTTATCAAGAGGTTGCCGGACCAAGACCGGCGTGACTTTCTGGCTTATTCAGCCAAAGCGTTTCTAGGAGTCGGCTTAATGCCTGCGGCGATTCGTTCCAGCGCATTCGGGGAGTCTGCTGGAGTAGCAACGCCCACGGCGAAGAATGTCATTTATCTATACATGGCTGGCGGTATGAGCCACCTGGATACATTCGATCCGAAAACCGATAGAAGCGTTCGTGGACCCGTGAATTCAATACGAGCTGGAGGAACGGGGATCCGGATTAGCGAATACCTTCCGGGTCTAGCTGGACGGACGGAAAAGCTGGCAATCATCCGCTCGCTAAGCTCGACCCAAGGCGCTCATGAAGAAGGGCGCTATTTTATGCATTCCAGCTATACTAAGCGGGGAACCATAAAGCATCCAGGGATGGGGTCTTGGCTGGTGAAGCTGGATGGCGCTCGTAATCCCAACCTACCAGGCGTGGTCCACATTGGAAGCGCCAACCCGGGAGGAGGAAATGGATTTTTCGAGCAGAAATTCGCTCCCTTGGTGATTGGGAATCCGGAGGCAGGCCTACAGAATAGCAAAATCCGCAAGGGTTTTACGAAGAAGGAGTTTGAGGATTCCGTAATGCTGACCAGCGCCTTCGATGCGGAATTCCATAGGAAGTATGACCAAAAGAAGACTCGGGCCTACACGGACATGTACGACGATGCGATCAAGCTGATGAACAGTCGGGATCTTGCGGCCTTCGAATTGGAAAAAGAGTCGAAAGGATTGAGGGATGCCTACGGATCCAACGCATTTGGACAGGGTTGCTTGCTGGCTAGAAGATTGGTGGAGCACGATGTTCGATTCGTTGAGGTAACGCTTGGCGGTTGGGACACCCATACCAATAATTTTGAACGTGTTCAGGAAAATGCTCGGATACTGGATACGGCCATGAGCGCCTTGCTCGACGATCTTAAACGGAGAGGTATGCTCGAAGAAACGATGGTCGTGTTGGCTACGGAATTTGGCAGAACGCCGGTAATCAATGACAACGATGGCCGGGACCATTCGCCGACAGCCTTTTCCTGCGTACTGGCTGGTGGCGGCGTTCAGGGTGGACAGGTAATTGGCGAGACCGATGGCCAGGGGAAAATGGTCGAGGACCGAAAAGTGGAAGTACCTGACTTTAATGCGACCATTGCCTATGCTCTCGGAATGCCGCTGGAAAAGACGAGTTATTCCCCTTCTGGGCGACCATTCAGGGTAGCCGACAGGGGCTTACCGGTATTGCAGGTATTTGGGTAGGGGAATGCTTTCTCAAGTTTTGAGCATACGCTTATTGCGGCTTGCCGCTGGGATTTTCCTAGCGTGTCCAATGCTGGGGCTGAGTGTGGACTATCACACCGTCATCGAACCTATTCTAAAAGAGAAGTGTTACCAATGCCACGGCGAGGACAAAGTTAAAGGCGGGCTTCGACTGGATTCACCCGATTCTATAATGAGCGGGGGTGATGGGGGAGAGGTCTTGGTCCCTGGGGCGCCTATAGATAGTTTGTTGTACTTGATGACTACCTATCCTGAAGACGATCCGGACTATATGCCGCAAAAAGGTGAAGGTTTGTCCCAAGCCGAGCAAGCTTTACTGAAAGATTGGATAGAGGTGGGAGCTTACTTCGGGGAAGGATTTAAACATGAGGCAAAGCCATCGGTAGGTAAGAAATATTCTGATACGGGTAGCAAGGGAACTTACAAGATTGTAGGAGAGGCTGTCCTTATCGTTACTAAACTACAAGAAATAGGTGTTCTAGTAGATACGGTTAACCACGATGCCAAGCGATTCGAATTAGCGTATACTTACGCCGAATTTTCTGCGGGTTCTTTTGACTTCAGTGAGGCGGTCCAGCTGGGAAGCGAGCTTGTTAAACTTTCGCTGGCGAGAACGGATGTGGCAAACGATGATTTGAAAAAGCTAAAGCAGTTGTCCAGTATTGAATATCTGGATCTCAGTAGAACGAGAGTTGGCGATGAAGGAGTGACGCATCTTGCTGAATTGCCTAAACTGTCTTACTTGAATCTTAGGGATACGAATGTGTCGGATGGGAGCATCGAACAGTTGGCTCGGATGACAAATCTGGAGCAGTTGTATTTGTGGGGCAGCCAATTTACACGATCGGGCGTTTTGGCTCTTCAAGAGCGATTGCCGGAGACTGCTATTGTCTTTGATACGAATATAGGTTTGGGCAACCAACGCGGAAGACCGTGAAATTAGGACTGAATCGAGTTCGATGCGTCCAAAGTTTCTGTCGGGCGAATCCGTGTATTCAGAATCCTCTAAAAACCTCGAGTCAGCAATTGGACGAGCGGGGTATCGGAATCCCCGAAAGAAATCACGATCGTTTCGGTTTTGCTTCCTTCAATCCTTTCGCGGAGCCGAATGGGTTTGCGGTGTCGTCCATCCGCGAAGAATCCGATCAATTGATCTTCTGTAAAGGTGCGTGAATCCAGAGCCTGGTTTTGAACGATTACCATAGCCCACCGATCACCAGATTCGCTGCTGAGGAATGCGAAGTCCACGATTTTGAACTCGCTGCGAGTGGGATAGTCCAGTCTCATTGATTGGGGTATTGAGGTCTCGGACAGAGTTGTGAGGGCCTAGGGCTTTGATTCTATTTGGTCGAATCTCTTAACTTACCCTTCGAGACATCAGCTGGATCAACCGGTTTCGTCTGAAATCGGATCCATTTCCGTAACCCATACGACTGTCCAGCCGGATTGCTCGTCGGTGTAAACGATCGGGCTGGCATCGGGGATGTCAGTGTCGACAAATTCGACTACGGATTCACTGGCAGCGTAGCGTTCGGTCATTTGCTCGCTATTCTTTGGAAAATTGAACCAAAACAGAGTGGCTACGAGAGTGATCGCTGCCGCAATTCCAGCGACTTTAAATAAGAGAGGGAAGAATATCAGATTCGAACCGTTGTCCGGATCTTCTCGTTCCTCGGAGATTTCTCGACTAATGGATTCCCAGGCCGTCGCCGCATCCGCTTGTCCATTACCGGACACGCGATCGGTTGCCGCATTTTCGACCAAATCGCAGGATTCCATCCAATCCATGGCTTCTGGATGGCTTTCCAAATACTGATGAAGCGATTCCGCTTCCTTCGAAGATAACTCGCCATCAAGCAATCGGCTCATCATGCGCTGAGCTTCCGATTCTGATAATCCTGTCGATTCTGAAGGCATTTTTGAAATGGCATCTAAGTCGAATTGCGGGAGCTGGCAAGGCAAGCCTCCCGATAAATATCAAGAGTCTTGCCCGATTCCCTTCCTAATTAATCATCGTAACGATCATACCGATCGTCCCTGTAGCGATCATAGCGATCATCGTAACGATCGTGCCGTGGAGCGCTGTAGTGCCGACAGCTACGTCTATGCGGTACCCACACCCGCCGTTTATCATATGAGTAGTAGCCTGGGCTCCAATGACGGTGACAATGACCGTAGCGATCGTAGCGGACCGACCAATGGCCGCTTATCCAGGTCTTGACTGAAATGTAGTCGTAGTGCCCGCTACAGCCGCAGCCACCATGGCGACCATGCCCTCTTGATCGATAATGTACGCGAGTGTGATGATGGTGATCATCATCGAGGATTGAGCCTATAATGATGCCTCCAATCAGGCCCCCAACTAATGCCCGGCCTTCCCGGTCGGCCCTCGCCTCAGGTGCCGCGGTCGACGCTATCAGGGCGGTGATAAGTGTGATGAAGAGTAAGCTTTTCATAGCAATCGTCCTTGCCTGTGAGAAATTCGATTTTTGTTTTCGGCTCTTTAGACGAGGGCCCAGAGTGGCTTATTCACTCTTTTTGCTAAAAAACCCTATTTTTGTTTCTGACCATAAAAACCTTTTTAACAATAAGTTATATAGTTTTAGCGAAACAGATAGAACCCTGAGACGGAATTAAGGTCCCCCATTGCCCTTTTTACTCGATGGCCTACTGGGTAATCGGCGTGGCAGCTCATTTTGGTAAGGTTACCAAAAGTAGTTGCCGGTTTATTTTGAGTGGGATGGTTAAAGCAGTTTGCTTTGGGCCTGACTAGTGGAGCGCTAGGGACAGCTATTGGCTTACGCGGACTCGTAAGAAGGCATCGATGTCGCCTTCGAGAGCGGGTCCTTGGATGTTCGCCTGAATTTCTTCGAGATCATCCGAGGTAGGAGGGTTTCATGAAACATTCCATGGATCCCAAGTTTCGAGGTCATTGCTCACTTGAAGAAGTAGCCGTTTTCTTGGTATTCAGGATGGAAAGCCAAACCGAGAAGGCCGTTCTCCCCATTGGTCGTTACCGTTGAGGGAATTTGCAGAAACGGGGTTTCTTCCCGTATCGAATTTTCAACGTCAGAGTAGACAATAATTCGCCCTGAACGCTCTCCAAAATAGAGCTCGTTGACGGAGTCGGGCGGCGAAGCAATTACGAGAACGCTGTTGAAACTGCCGAATGTTTGGAAGTCGTAGTCGCCTGTTGGGAGCTCGGTGGGAAGCGTGAGCGACGTGTTGATAGTCCGTTGCCCAAAACTGCTGGAGACGAGTCCATAAAAGCGGCCCCAAAGACAAAGAATCCAATTTGCGTTTATTTTCCCAAGCATAACATCCCGAGTTACTGTCGAACTCTCAGTCCCTCCATCAAAGCGGATTCTTCAGAAGACCTAAGATGCGATTCGAATGGTGTTTGTGAACTCTATTTAGTCTGATGGGCCTCTACAAATGTCATATTAGCAATTCTTTCGAAGGACCGATTTCGTCTAATCCCCTCGTACTGAGCAATTTTCTCTAAGGAAGCGGTTTGCCACATTCCGACATCAATGTGAAGGTAGGGCTGCTTATCCTTAAGCAGTCGATGTAGGCAGCGGCTATCTCACGCTCCGACTACAGTGCTACCAGCCGAGCGTTTTCGATGAAATCACAGGCTTCCAGCCTGTTACCTCTTTCTCTCTGTACAGGCAGGATGCCTGTGCTACCGTTATAAGTGGCCGATCCAAGATCGCCTGCCAACTAGCGTATCTCGAAACTCCCCAAGACCTGGAATCTCAAACCCTTTGAATCTCCGCTTGATCTTTCAATCCAGATAGGATCTCTCTAAATTTGTTGTCCCGGTTTTCCGTTTCCAGTTTTTGTCTAATATTTTTGGATACCTCTTCGAGGGGAATGTAGTCGCCTTCTTTTTTATCATCCAATCGGGCGATATGATAGCCAAAAGGAGTTTTGAATACATCGCTAATTTTTCCGAACTCTAGCTTGAAGACAACATCCTCGAATTCTTGAACCATATAGCCCTCTGCGAACCAGCCGAGATCGCCGCCATTTCCCGGGCAGTCGGATTCTCCGTCGGCGATTTTATCGAAGGACTCGCCCTTGTGTAGGCGGGCCAAGGCATCGTCGGCTTTCCGTTTGGCTTCCTCTGGATCTTGCCCGTTGTTGGTGTGGTAAACGATGTGGGCCGCCTTGTACTCATCTGGTCGCTTGAAACTCGCTTTGCTACTCTCGTATTCAGATGCGATTTGCTCGTCGTTGACTTCGGGAAGCTGCTCGTAGATTGACTGGATGTATTTGCGAAAACGAAGGTCGTCAGCCATCTCTTGCTTCACTTTTGGTAGATCGCTCTTTCGGATTTTGAATTTCTGCAGAAATCCTTTTTCGCCGCCATGGCGCTTGGTGAATCGCTTGAACTCCTCTTCGACTTCGTCGTCCGGCAACTCCGGCAACTGTCTTTGCGATTCTTCGAAGAGCAGCTGATGCTCGATGATTCGCTCTTTAGCCAGGTCCTCTGCCTGCAGCTTTTGAGCCACAGGGTCCAGCCACGGAAAGTTTTTTGCGACCTCCTCTGCTAGGCGTCCCGCCTCTTCCTGGATTTCCGCGTCCTCGATTCTTGTACCGTTGATGGATATGGGCATCCTCCAAATCACTAAATGCTGGATAATGATTCAAGGTCTAAACACCTGCCGACTGTCGCTTACGAAAGACAGTATGGATTTATGTCGAACCAAATATTCCACAGCTGGCAAAACTTTCGCGCCCAATACTTGTGGTTTGCAACGCTATGTTTCCATGACTGAGGGCTCATGAAGGAACTGCTCCAGTCTATGAATCGCTTGCAGCAGTTTGCCCGCATCCAGATTCGCTGCATTAGATAGAAATAGGGAATAGCTTCGATTTCTTCATCGTATATTGAAATCGCGGATACATACCCCTCGATAAAAGGGTCCAGAATTCGATTGTAGAGGGCTATCGGTTCTCGCGTTCGACTGCGTGCCAAAAGATGCCCAACATAGGTCGCTATCTCATATGAACGCCAACCGTATCCAGTTCTTTCGAAGTCGTATAGGACGAACTCCTCAGCTGAAGTTTGGTTGAAGTTCGAGTAAATAAAATCGCCATGGATCGGTCCCTAAGAGAATTTTTCCAGAGGAAATCCAGAAAGGCGATCTTTGAGCTTTTTTATTAGAGAATAGAAGGAAATAGAATGTTGTCTAAGCTCTTCGCGGGAGCGGATGAAAGCATTTACTCGAACGTTTCAAAAAATTTAAGGCTCTCAACCACGAAAGACACGAAGAAACTCGAAAAGCTTCGCAAATACAAG
>MDTA01099577.1_pt1 | contig 25187 bp, 25 predicted proteins | sample 811151 | NCBI WGS metagenome assembly MDTA01 (sample SAMN05326648, study PRJNA326480) | marine metagenome | isolation source: seawater | place: Indian Ocean: South | collected 2010
ACTACGTTGATAGGCTGGATGTGGAAGCGTGGTAACGCGTGTAGCTGACCAGTACTAATAGCTCAATTGGCTTGATTTATGCACTGAAAAAAATTTTTAAAATAGATTAATTTATAAAGTCTTCTTTAAAACCCAACGATTAGACTGTTTATCCCATAAATGAACAGGTCTAAATTTATCTGACAATTCTAAAAACTCCTCTTTTTTCATGGAAATGTAATTTAAAAAATCGTTTTCATATTTTTGAGGATATTCTCCATCAAATTTTTTTATTAAGGCTTTTCCCTCCTCCTTCGTAAGGTGGCCATGTCTTACATCAGAAGTAGAATCAGACATAGCTCTTCCAACACCAAACTTGATATAAGAGGTGTAGTAAAAAAAACCGTCTATTCTATCATCAAGGCTTTGAAATTTTGTATAAGTGCCTTCAGTTCTTACAGGATTAGGCTGGAAACCAGTTTTGTCCATAACAAAATAATACATTTCATGAGGAACCCACTTCAAAAAGTAACCAAGATAATAAAAATTTATTTTCTTTTTTTCTATTATATTAGGTTCAAGTGGTTTATAACTTTTTAAATCATTCATTGAAAAACCCTCTTGAAGATAATCCTCAACTTTTTTTCCACCAAGATAAGCTTCTTCAAATCGCCTTCCTTCAAGGGGATCCATAGAAAATCCTTTTTGATCTTTAGTTTCAGCAAAGCTTTTTGTTTGATAAGAAATTTTTTTTCCTCCTTTTGCTGGTACTTCTCCGTAAAATATTAATTGAATATTAAATAAAGATGCCATTTTAAGGGCAAAAGTTTTTTGTCCGATTATAAAAGGTTGAAATGGATGAAATAATCTTATAGTGGCTTCTCTCGTTATCTTCTGATGAATTTTAGGATTCGGAGTATACAAATAATTGTCAAATCCTCCCCGATGTAACCAGTTTTGAAAATTTTTCCAACCTACATCTGTATATAGATGAGGTGACCAAGTTACAGTAAGCGGGTTCATTTTATATTTATATTTAAGGACATAAGAAGCAAATATACTATCTTTTCCTCCGGAACCTGGGGCGATACAATCATATTCCCCATTATTTTTTCTATGTTTATCACATAATTCAATTAACTCTTTTTCTCTTTCTTTCCAATTTATAGTATTATCAAATTCTTTTTTTACAAAATGACACGCAGCACAAATTCCGTCTTCATCAAATTCTACAGTTGTTTGAAGAGAGTCTGCTTTATGAAAATATTCATTAATAGAAGTAGGTCTTTGATTAATTAAATTACAATTTTTGCAGTATTTAATTTCAAGTGGTAGACCATTCTTATTTTTTTTAGTCATTTTTATGTTCTTTATTGATCAATAACATAATTTTTATATTTTTTAAAATATTTTATTGGATTCTCACATTTCGATCTTTATATTAGTCTAAGAATTATTTAATGAAAAGCTATATCGTCTTACCACAAAAAATTAAAAATCAAATAGAATCTAAAATTATTTGGTTAACTGGTTGTGCAAGAAGCGGAACAACAATTATTGGAAACATCCTAGGATCCATGAATGGAGTAGAATATTTTTTTGAACCAGACTCTTTGAAATCAATTTTTTTTATAAAAAATAAAATGGATATTAAATCTTGGTCTTTGTTATTTGAAACGTATTTATATAGAGATTTAATTAATAATAGCCTAAACAACAGAAAAGTAAATTTAAATAAAAAAGATGACTCTTATATATTTAGAATTAAAGATAAAAAATCATTTAATAAAAAATTTGAAAATAAATTTGATTTAGTAAATTTAACTAAAAAAAATAAAAATTTTTTTTCAAAGATTGTTATCAAACTTCCAGATGTTACATCTGAAATTATAAAACTTAAAAAAATTTATCCAAATTTTAAAATAATTTTTGTTGATAGAAACCCTTTAGAGATTATAAATTCTTTAGTTAAGAAAAAATGGTTCACAAGCCAGATATTAAGACTACATCCAATAATAAAAAAAGGATCAAAACTTTATCCTTACTGGTTAGACAGTAAACAATACAAGTTGTGGGACAAAATGAATATTTATGAGAGATCTGCTATCTATACTATTAAGGTCAGAGAAATAATAAAAAAAAATAAAAAAATAATTGTTATTAATTATAATGATTTAGTAAAAGATCCCTTTAAAGTGATAAAAAAAATAGAAAAAAAATTGAAATTGAAAAGAACAAAAAAAACACTTCAATTATTTAAATCATTAAGAAGAAGAACTGAAAATTTGTCCTGGATTGAGGAAAAAATAAGACCAGAAATTTTCAGAGAGCTTATTAAAATATAAATTTTATAAAATTTTAAGGTCAGCAAAATACTTACAAGATGTAGTAAATTTTGTTGAATAACTACTATTTAGGATAAAAATACATAGAATGTTCTTTACTGTTCAAATATTGAACGTTAAAATGTTCAAAATTTGAACATTATGAAATACGATCAAGACCATTTTGAAGTTTTACGGAAAATCCAAAAGAAGCCAGAGTCTTCCCAGAGAGAACTAGCTGAAGAACTAGGCTTCAGTCTCGGAAAACTTAATTACTGTCTAAAAGAACTTCAAGCAAAAGGTTTAGTAAAATTAGAAAATTTTAAAAAAAGATCTAATAAAATTAGTTATCTTCAATATGTAATTACGCCTAGAGGCATTGCAGAAAGAACAAAACTCACAATTAATTTCATGAAAAGAAAAATGAAAGAATACGATGAGTTGAAAAAAGAATTAAAAAAGAATAAATAAAATGTGGACAATAATAAAATTTGATAAAAATAATTTAGCTTTTTTGAAAAAAGATCTTCATAAAAAACTTGGAGATGATCTTAATTTTTACTTGCCTAAATTACTTATTCAAAAATATAAAAAAAATAGATTAATAAATAAAGAGTTTAGATTAATGGGAGATTATATTTTCTGTTTTCATAAAAAATTTGAGGATACTTCTTTTATAAATTCTTTAAAATTTACGAAAGGGCTTAAATATTTTTTAAATGGATGCGTGGAATCACAGGAAGAAATAAAAAAATTTGTTAAAAAATGTCAAGATTCTGAGAACGAAAAAGGCTATATCACAGAAAATTTTTATAAAATTTATATAAATTGTAATTATAAATTTTTATCAGGACCTTTTGCAAATTCAATTTTTAAAATTATTAATTTGCAGAGAAATAAAATGGATATTTTATTAGGGGATATTAGAACAACTATTAATAGAAATAGATTTTCATTTACCCCCCTTTAAAAAAGAATGAAAAAAATAAGAGATTGTAAATGCACTTTTTGCAAAGTGCGGAGCATTGGTTAAATTAGAGAATCATGATTTTAAATAAAAACAAATTATATAAAATAAAAAATAGTTTTGATAATGATGGATATATATATTTGAAAAATTTTTTTGATAAAGATAAAATTAAATCTATCAGAAAAAACTTGTTTAATTTTTTAAATAAAGAAAAAAATAGTTTAAAAAAAAGAGAAATCCATTTTGCAAATAATACTAAACTTATCAATTCTGTTCATAATTTAAAGTGGCCATATATAAAAAAATTTAGAAATAATAAAAAGATAATAAAAATAGTTAAACACTTGCTTCAAGAAAAGATTAAAAATTTTGGAGCAGAGGTATTTGCAAAACCCGCAAAGGTTGGAATGCCAGTTCCGGTTCATCAAGATAATTATTATTGGAATGTTAATAATGGAAAAGGTGTTACTGTTTGGATAGCATTAGACAAATCTACTAAAAAAAATGGTGCAATCTTTTATTATAAAAAAAGTCAAAAGGCGGGTCTTCAAAACCACAAAGCTTCTTTTGCTCCTGGAAGTTCACAGGTATTAAAAAATAATCAAATTTTAAAAAAATATAAAAAAACCACTCCCCAACTTGATACTGGAGATATTCTAATTCATCATTGTTTAGTAATGCATGGTAGTAATAGAAACAATAGTGACAAAGATCGATCAGGATTAACTCTCAGATATATTTCAAAATCAAGCAAGATAAATAAATTGGCAAAAAAAAAATACGAAAAAGTTTTAAAAAGACAATTATCATAAAATCACAAAATAATGCCAGGTTACGAAATTATTGATAAAAAAGAACTTCTTCAAGTTTCTGAAATTTTTACAAAGAGCAAAACTCTTTTTAGAATGGGTTTTGAAAAACAAAGAAGAGGTATATTTAAAGTAAAAGAATTTGAAAGAAGTTTTGCCAAAAAATTTAAGTCAAAATATGCTCTAGCCGTCACTTCTGGCACTGCAGCTCTAAGAGTAGCATTATCAACAATTAATTTAAAAAAAGGAGATGAGGTAATTACACAATCTTTTACTTTCGTTGCCACAGTAGAAGCTATTGTGGAGGCAAGAGCAACTCCGGTATGCACCGAAGTAGACGAGACATTAAATATGGATCCAAAAGATTTAGAGAAAAAAATTAATAAAAAAACCAAGGCAGTCATCGTTGTTCACATGCTCGGTGTCCCAACTAGATTAAATGAGATCAAAAAAATTTGTGAGAAATATAATATTGTTCTCATTGAAGATACAGCTTGGGGATGTGGAGGCAAGTTTAATAATAAATTTTTAGGTACTTGGGGAGATATAGGAGCATTTTCATTTGATTTCGCAAAGACAATAACCACTGGAGAGGGAGGAATGTTGCTTTTCAAGTCTAAGAAAAAATTTGAGTTAGCTAAAGCATGGCACGATCATGGCCACGAAAATAATCCTAAGGTACCAAGATGGGAAGATACAAGAAAAAGTAGTGGATTTAATTTTAGAATGACAGAAATGCAGGGAGCAGTTGGATTAGCACAGCTTAAAAAATTAGATTTTATTATTAAGAAACAAAACGAAAATTATAATAAAATTTGGAATAAGATTAAAGATATAAAAAATTTAAAAAAAAGAGCTTATCCAAAAGCTAGCAAGATCTCAGCTGATGCACTCATCTTTTTTTTAAAATCAAAAAAAATGGCAAAAAATTGTAGAAAAGAATTATTAAAAAACAATATATCGACAAAAATTTTACCTGAGGCGTATACATGGCATTTTGCAAGGGAATGGTCTCATATAAAAGAACTAAAAAAAAACACCCTAAATTAAGAAGAAAATTTAAAAAATCAAAATCTTTAATCGAAAGAGCTGTTTCAATACCAATTTTTATAAAAATGAGTTCAAAATTTCCTTTGCTGGTTGAAAAATCAATCAAGAAGGCAATTAAAATTTAAAATGAAATTTAAGCCTAATATTTCAGTTATTGTTCCAACTTACAATCAAGAAAAATATCTAGGAAGATGTTTGAGATCTTTAATATATCAAACTATAGACAGGCATGAATATGAAATAATAGTTATTAATGATGGTAGTAATGATAAAACCAAATTTGTAGCTAATTTATTTAAAGATGAAATAAAGATTATTAATAATAAAAAAAATATGGGATTACCACATGCAATTAACCAAGGAATATTAGCAGCAAAAGGAAGGTTTATTGTAAGAGTTGACTCTGATGATTATGTTAATAAAGAATTTTTAAATATACCTTTTAATTATCTTGTATATAATTCTAATATTGATGCAGTTTCTTGCGATTATTATTTGGTAGATGACAAAGAAACTGTAATCAAAAGAGAAAACTCTGAAAAAAAACCTGTTGGATGTGGAATTATGTTCAGAGTTGAGCATCTTTTAGATTTAGGTTTATATGATAAATCATTTTTAGTTCATGAAGATAAAGATTTAAGATACAGATTTTTAAAAAAGTATAAAATTAATCGAATTCCCCTTCCACTTTATAGATATAGAAAACATGACAAAAATATAACTAATAATAAATACAAGATGAGAAAACATTTAAAAAAGTTTAAAAAAAAGCATGATTTAAAAAAGGTATGAAATTTAATTTTAAAAGCATTAAAAACAGAAAAAGACCTTATTTCATAGCTGAAGCAGGAGTTAATCATGAGTGCTCTATATCAGTGGCAAAAAAAATGATTGATAAAGCAAAAAATGCTGGAGCCGATGCCATTAAGTTTCAGACCTATAAAGCTAATAAAATAGCAGCTAAAATCTCCCCTTACTATTGGGATATCAAAAAAGAGAAAACAAAGAGTCAATATCAGTTATTTTCCAAATATGATCATTTTAATTATAAGGATTACAAGCTTCTATCTGGATATTGTAAGAAAAAAAAAATTGAGTTTTTATCAACACCTTTTGACTCTAATGCTGTAGATTTTTTGTATCCTTTAGTTAATATTTATAAAATATCTTCCTCAGATATTACAAATTATCCTTTATTAGAAAAAGTTTCATCTAAAAGAAAACCAGTTATATTATCTACAGGCGCCTCTACAGTTAAAGAAATTAGAAATGCACTAAAAATAATCAACAGGAAAGTAAAAAAAGTAATTTTAATGCATTGTATTTTAAATTATCCAACGCAAAATAAAGATGCAAATCTGAACATGATAAGATTTTTACGAGACGAATTTCCACATTGTATACCTGGTTACTCAGATCACACACTCCCCAATAAAGATATGAGTAATTTAATTACAGCTTTTTTTATGGGCGCAAAAGTAATTGAGAAACATTTTACACTTAATAAACGATTTAAAGGAAACGACCATTATCACTCTCTTGATGAAAAAGATTTAAAAAATTTTAATAATAAATTAGACAAAATATTACCAACTTTAGGTGATTATAAAAAAAGATTTATAAAATCCGAAATTAAATCAAGAAAAAATGCTAGAAGAAGCTTAGTTCTTAATCTTAATCTTAAAAAAGGGCATAAACTGAAATTTGATGACTTAATTCCCAAACGACCAGCTACGGGAATTAGTCCAATTCATATCAAAAAAATACTAGGCAAAAGATTAAAACTTAATCTTTTATCTGACACCATTCTTCAATGGAAACATATTTCTTAAATTCGAGATAAATTTTAAATTTAATGATAGGAGTTATAAACGCTAAATCAGGGAACATTGGTAGTTTAGCCAATGCATTAAAATTTCATAATATAGATTTTAAGATAGTAGAAAAAAAAACTGATATTGAAAACTTTAAAAAGATTATTTTACCAGGAGTTGGAGCTTTTAAAAAATTGAAACAAAATTTAATTGATTTAGAACTTTATGATTACATTAAAAATTTTATTAATGAAGAAGATCATTCATTTTTAGGAATTTGTGTTGGAATGCAAATACTTTTATCTCGAGGAACTGAAGAGGGAATACATGATGGCTTAAATTTTTTTGAAGGTGAAGTTGTTAACTTTAATAAATTAAAAAAAACAAAGATACCTAACATTAACTGGTTAAATTTGAATATTAAAAAAAAAGAGAAACTCTTAAATGAATGTGATAAAAAAGATTTCTATTTTTTACATTCCTATTTTTGCAATGTAATGAATAAAGAAAATATAATTTCTACCTCAATCTATAATGGCATTGAATTTCCTGTAGTAATAAAAAAAAAAAATATTTATGGTGTTCAATTTCATCCTGAAAAAAGTAAAGATCAAGGTTTAAAGTTATTAAAAAATTTTTCAAATTTATAAATTTGCATGAGATTAATTGGAAGATTAGAAATAAAAGACAAATTTGTAATTAAACCTATTCAGTACGAGGGATTAAGAAAAGTAGGTAAACCCGAAGATATTATATATGATTTTTATCAGAATGATTTTGATGAAATTCTTATTTTGAATATTACTGGCTCTTTATATGGGATAGACTGGATAAAAAATTTTGTAGCCACTATATTAAAAAAAATCTTTATTCCAGTTACTATCGGAGGTGGAATTAAAAGTTTAAAACAAGCCAAAGAATTCTTTGATGTTGGTGTAGATAAAGTGGCGATAAATACTTCTATAGTTGAGGATTTTTCATTGGTAGAAAAACTCAAACAGGAATTTGGAAGTCAATCAGTTGTTTGTTCCATACAAGCTAATAAAATTGATAATGAATGGTACGCATTTACCGATATGGCAAGAAGAAATAGTTATATTAAAGTAACAGATTTAATTAAAAAATATTCTGACAATAAAGTTGGAGAAATTTTATTAACTTCTGTAAGAAATGATGGAACTTTAAAGGGAGTAGATGAAGAGCTATTAGAATTGTGCCTCAAACTAAGTGAAGTCCCAGTTATCTATAGTGGAGGTTTAATTTTTGAAGATGCTAATAAATTAAAAAAATATCCAATAGATGCAGTAACAGTGTCCTCGTCTTACTATTATAAAAATTTTTCCCCTTCAGATTTTAAAAAAGAGTATAACTTATAGAATGATGATTTTTAAAAAGAAAAAAGTAGATTATAATTTATTTGTTGATGATAAAAACAAAGATATAACAAAATTCAATTTACCAAAACATTTTGAGTTTTGTAAAAAATGTTTAACTACCAATCAAAGACCAACTACTAGAAGCGAACATTCAATTAAAGAAGATGTGACCAAGGCAACCAGATTTTTTGATGGTGTATGTGAAGCATGCAAACTTGAAGAAAAAAAGAAAAATATAGACTGGGAAAAAAGACAAGTAGAATTCAAAAAACTTTTAGATAAATATAGAAGCAGAAACGGAGACTATGACGTTGTAGTGCCAGGATCAGGAGGTAAGGATAGTTTTTACGTTGCTCACAGATTAAAATATGAGTATGGAATGAACCCAATCACTATGACATTTTCTCCTTTTATTTATACAGATTGGGGATTTAAAAATCTCAAGAATTGGATAAATGCGGGATTTGAAAATTTTTTAAATACACCTAATCAAAAAATTTATAGATTATTATCTCGAATTGCTCTGGAAAAACTTTTTCACCCTTGGCATCCATGGATTTTAGGTCAGAAAAATGGTCCTACTAAATTTGCAAAAAAATTTAAAATTCCTTTAATCGTTTATGGCGAAAGCCCTTCAGAATATGGAAGTCCTGAGTCAGAGTATACATATGAATATGTAAGGAATTGGCATACTTATAAAAGTTCAAAGGATATATTTATATCAGGATGTTCATTAGATGAGCTTTATTCTTACGGTTTAAAATTTTATGATTTAGCTCCTTTCTTACCCTTGCAAGAAAAAGAATTTGAGGAAAGTAAATTAAATTGTTTAGCCTTTAGTTATTTTCATAAATGGCATCCTCAAGAGAACTATTATTATTCTGTAAAAAATTCTGACTTTAACGTTTCTCCACAAAGAACAGCTGGAACATATTCAAAATACGGAAGCATAGATGATAAAATGGATGATTTATATTTTTATAGTTACTTTATTAAATATGGCTTTGGAAGAACAACTTCAGACGTATCTCAAGAGATAAGAAATGGAGACCTTACAATAAAAGAAGGAGCAAATTTAATTAAAAAATTTGATGGGGAGTATCCGGAAAGGTTTGAGAAAGAAATTTTTAAATATTTAAGTGTATCAGAAAAAGAATTTGGAAAAAAAATTAATGATTTATTCGAAAGTCCAACAGTTGATAAAGAATATCTTTTTGAATTAAGCGATAGTTTTAGATCTCCTCATCTTTGGAAAAAAACAAATAAAGGTTTTGAGATAAGACATAAAATTGAAGACTATTTTCCTGAATACTTTAAAAAATGAAGTTAGCAGCGATAATTCAAGCTAGATCAAATTCAAATAGGCTTAAAGATAAAATGAGCCTTGAACTATCCCACAATAAAAAAATTTTTGAGTGGGTTTTAATAAGAGCAATAAGAAGTAAAAAAATTAAAAATTTTATTTTAGCAACTACTAATAATAAAAGAGATGAAATATTAATTAAGATAGCTAAAAAATATAATCTAAAAATTTTTAAAGGAAAAGAAAATGATGTTCTTAATAGATTTTATGAATGCTCTAAAAAATTTAAGATTGATACTATTGTAAGAATTTGTGCCGATAACCCTTTAATTGACAGCGATGAATTAGACAAGCTTGTTAATTATTTCTCAAAACATAAACCTGATTATGCTTACAACACCATGAAAACAAAAGATAATTTTAATTCTGATGGATTTGGCGCTGAGATACTTAATTTTAAAACTTTAAAAGAAACAAATTTTTTAGCTAAGAAAAAAAAGGAAAGAGAGCACGTTACTCAATTTATAAGAAACAATAAAAATCTTTTTAAAACTGAATGTTTAAATCCCTCTAATGGCTTGAATTTTCCTTATTTAAAATTTGATGTCAACACATCAAGTAATTTAAAAAAAATTAAAAATGTAATTTCAAAACAAAAAGTAAATTTCAAAACATCAGCTAAAAAAATTGTGAAATCACTTTTAACATCTGAAATAGATCTTTATTTAAAAAAACTTTTTCCATTAAATAGAAGCTTAACAGGAGAAGGAAATATTAAGACACTAAAAGAAATTAATAATATAACAAAAATAAAAATTAAAAAAATTAAATCAGGTAAAAAAGTTTATGACTGGACAGTTCCCAAAGAATGGATAGTTAAAGAGGCTTGGATAAAAGATCTTCATTCAAAAAAAAAAATAATTGATTTTAAAAAAAATAATTTATCTTTAATTAATTATAGTAATAGTTTTTATGGTAAATTATTTGGATCTCAATTGAAGCCAAAGTTACATTATCACAATAAATTAAAAAATGCCATTCCTTACAAAACTACTTATTTTAAAAAAGATTGGGGTTTTTGTGTTAACAAAGAAATTTATAAAAAAATTATAGGTAGTAAAAAAAAGTTTGAAATAAACATTAAAACAAAATTTAAAAATGGAAATTTAGTTTATGGAGAAAAAATTTTAAAGGGAAAATCTAAGAAAGAAATTTTAATATCAACATATATTTGTCATCCCTCGATGGCTAATGATAATTTAAGTGGTGTAATTTTGACATCATTTTTGGCAAAATTTTTATCTAGTATTAAAAATAGAAAATGGACTTACAGAATTTTATTTGTTCCAGAAACTATAGGAGCGATTGCATATTTAAAAAAGAATGAAAAATTAATGAAAAAAATTAATTTTGGCCTAGTCATTAGTAATGTTGGTGGAAAAGGAAAATTTAGTTATAAAGAAAGTTTTGATAAAACACATTTTCTAAACAAACTTGTTAAAGACTCATTTCATGAACAAGGCTACAAACCAACTGTTTATCCTTTTGATATTAATGGAAGCGATGAAAGACAATATTCTTCTCAATTTTTTAAGATAAACATATGTTCTATTTTTAAAGATAAATACTATGATTTCAAAGAATATCATTCTTCAGCAGATAATTTAAAATTTGTTAAATCTGAAAATATTTTTGAGACTTTAAAAATTTACCAAAATTTGATCCAGAAAATCGAAGAACAAACAATATATAAGTCTTTAAAAACTAAGTGTGAACCAATGTTATCAAAATATAATTTATATACAAAATTAGGGGGAAATTTTGTTCCTAAAAAGAATTCTTGGACAAAAACAGATTTAATACTATGGCTAATGTTTTTATCAGACGGAACCAAAACAACAAATCAGATTGCTAATTATCTCAATGTAAAAGAAAAAAGTATTTTAGAGCTATATAATTCGCTAAGTAAAAAAAGGTTGGTCGAAAAAATTTAGAATCTTAAATGTATAGTATAAAAAAAGCTGAGGATGACAAAAAATGGGATGAGATAATAAATTTATCCCCACAAAACAATATTTTTTTTAAATCATTTTTTTTAAATTCATTTAAGAAAAATATTATTAAAAAGATAATATATAAAGGCTCAGAGCCAAAGGCGTGTATTGCTTTAATAACTGATAATAAAAAAAAGAATATAGTTGAAAATGATATAATTATACATTCTGGCATGATTTTCTCAAAAGACTTTTCTAATGATACTGCGTCAACAAATATTGAAAAATATAGGGTGACAGAGTTTTTTGTGGATTATTTATCGAAAAATTTTAAGAAAATTTTATTCAATACGGCTCCTGGTATAGATGACATAAGGCCCTTTCTCTGGCTCAATTATGGTAAGAAAAAAAACGTATTTCATGTATATCCAAAATATACTCTTTTTTTAAATCTGAGTGATTTTAGTAACGAACTTGAGCAGAACAAAGTTTTTAAAAAAATGTCTACTTTAAGAAGAAGATTAATAAGGGAAGGCATTAGAAATAAAAATAAAGTAATCTTTTCAAAAGATGTAGATTATTTAATCAAAAATTATAAAATTTATATGAAAGCACAAAATGCAAAAATATTAAAAGATAAATTTATAGAAATGAAAAATCTTTTAAAAAATCTTGTCAACAATAACAAACTTTTAGTTCAAATTTCATATAATAATGACGGATCAGAGGGCTATATTCTTGCCTTTGCAATAGATGATGATAAATCCTACTACCTTTATGGGTGTCCTTTATCAAAAAAAGTTGATAATTATCTAGGAACTTTTTCTTTTTGGAATATGTTTTTAAAATTAAAAGAACAAAAAATAAAGCTAGTAGATTTTGAAGGTATTAATAGTCCTTCAAGAGGATTATTTAAACAATCGTTCGGAGGAGAAAGCGTGATGTACTTTGAAATTGAGGTTAAAAGATAAAATGTCGACTAATAAAGACCAAATTCATTTTAGCTCTAAGTTAGAAAATATATTTTTTCATATTAATAGAGGAAGAAATAATCTATTAGCGTATTTATTTAACAGAATAAAATGGCACTTGTATCCTAAACTAAATTATATTTCTAAATTTCCAGAACACGTAGACATGGAACTATCCTCTGCGTGTAATATGAGATGTCCAATGTGTTATACAATAACCGAAAACTATATAAAAAATGTTAAAAGAACAAACATGAGTCTTCAAAGAATTGAAAAAGTCTTAAAAGAATGTGGAGAAAAAAAACTGTATTCATTGAGATTAAGCTGGAGAGGGGAATTAACTCTTAATCAATCTTGGATAGAAGCAATACAAATGGCCAAAAGATATGGAATTAAAGAAGTTTCAACTCTTACAAATGCTTTGTTGTTAACCCCAGAAAAATTTGAGGAAATGATGAAAGCAGGGTTAGATTGGTTAACAATATCAGTTGATGGAACCGGAGAAAAATATAACGAGATCAGGGCTCCTGCTAAATTTGAAGATTTAATAGATAAGTTAAAAAAATTTAAAGAAATAAAAAAGAAATATAATTCTGTTAAACCAGTAATAAAAGTTCAAACTATTTGGCCTGCTATTAAAGATAACCCTGAAGAATATTTTTCAACTTTTAGGCCGCTAGTTGATCAAGTTACTTGTAATCAACTTGTAGATTATCTAGCACAAGATGATCCAAAAAAAATGGTGCATGCACCAAAATTTAATTGTCATGTTTTATATCAAAGGTTAACGATTGGCGCAGATGGAAGAATTTTGCTCTGTTATAATGATGAATTTGACAAACATATTTTGGGCCATGTTGATGAAGATAGTCTAGAAGATGTTTGGCATGGAAAAAAAATGAACGAAGCAAGAGAAGTTCATAAAAAATATAAAGGTGTTGAAGTTTACGAAGCTTGTAAAAAGTGCTTTTTACCAAGAGAACATGAGAGTTTTACTACTATTAATATTGGAAAAAGAAAAATTCCAATAGATAAGCTTATAGCAAGAGATCAAGACGTTTCAATTTCAAAAAAATATAAAGGTAAAGAAAATTCTTTCAATAAATAGACTAATAAAAACTAATTATTAGATTTCAATATCCTTTAAATTTAATTTAAAATGAAAATACTTTCAATTTACGGTTCTTTGCCATCAACAGTCTCTTTAATTGTAGACAATAAAATTGTCTCTGCTGTTAATGAAGAGAGATTTACAAGAAAAAAGAATGATGAAGTTTTTCCAAGACAAGCAATAGATTATTGCCTATCTAATAGCAATATAAATGGAAAAGATTTGGATGCGGTCGCGATTGCGAGTTTTATTTGTCCTTTTGATGATAACCTAGTTCAAAAAAGCGCTTGGACTGTTAATGATTATGTAAAAGAACAGGAATTAAGATGGAAACCATTCTTAGTTGATAAAACTGATAAGAAATTAAAATCTCTATTAGAAATTTTTCCAGAAAAAATATTATTAGATCAATATCCAAACAATTACTGGAAAAGCATGTTTAAAGACCCAGATAGATTAGTTAAACATAGAACAGGTAGATTAAAGGTAATTTCTGATTATTTAAAAATTGATCGAAAAAAGGTTAAAGCAATTGATCATCATAAAGCGCATGCATACTATTCATATTATACATCAAACATGATTGGGAAAAATGTACTATCTTTTACCGCTGATGGTTTAGGTGATAATTTAAACGCTACAATTAGCACTTTTGATGAAAATGGCAGTTGGAAAAGACATTATGCAACAGACGAGTGTGGAATAGCTAGAATTTATAGATACATCACATTATTGCTAGGAATGAAACCAAATGAGCATGAATTTAAAGTAATGGGACTGGCACCATATGGAAAAGAAAAGTATGCGCATGAGGCTTTTAAAGTATTTGAACAAACACTAGACGTTGAAGATACAAAATTTGTTTGGAAAATCAAACCTACAGATAGTTATTACTGGTTTAAAGAAAGACTTGAGGGGATTAGATTTGACTCGATTGCATGGGGATTACAAAATTGGGTTGAAAATTTACTAATAAAATGGACAAAAAATTCAATAAGGAAATATAAAATTTCAAATATTATTTATTCTGGTGGAGTTGCAATGAACATTAAAGCCATGGGAAAGTTAGCGGAATTAAAAGAGGTAAAAAATTTATTTGTTGGAGGCTCTGCCAGTGACGAGTCTTTAGCTATAGGTTCAGGTATTTGTTTAAGTGAGGATTTAAAATTAAAAAAAAAAGAAATATGGCGTGCAACAGATTTTTCTAGAATCGAAACTTTATATTTAGGACCAAAAGCTCAAAATATTGATGAAAACAAAATTATAAATAACCTAGACAAAAACAAATATTCTTATGAAGGTCACCCCACAGCAAAAAAGATTGCTCGTTTTTTAAGTGAGGGAAAGATAATTGGAAGATGTGCAGACAGAATGGAGTTTGGCCAAAGAGCTCTTGGAAATAGATCAATTTTAGCTGATCCAACTGATATAATGATTAAAGAAAAAATTAATAGCGCGATTAAAAATAGAGATTTTTGGATGCCATTTGCCCCAATCATCTTGGATACATATGCACCAAAATATCTTAAGAACCCAAAAAAAATGGAGTCACCTCACATGACTATAGGGTTTCAAACAACAGAATTAGGATATGAAAAAATGATTGCTGCATGCCACCCGGCTGATAAGAGTGCAAGACCCCAAATTCTAGAAAAAAAACACAATAAAAAATTATACGAAATTATAGAGGAATTTTCTCTAATTAAAGATTGTGGAGCCGTATTAAACACAAGCTTTAATTTACACGGGTACCCAATAGTCAACACACCTAAAGATGCTTTTTACGTTTTTGAAAATAGTGATTTAGATATACTTGTGCTTGATAACTTCATTGTAAAAAAAAATGAATATTAAAAAAGAACGTCACTGGCAACAAAGAGTATTAAAAGACTTTAAAAAAAAAAGTCCATCAAAAGTTAAAATCGAAAATAAAAAAATTTTTAAAAAATACTTAATAAATCATCTAAATCTATTTAATGATAATTTAAAATTTCCCGTCGAACTTTTTAAAAATAAAAAAGTTCTTGATTTAGGGTGTGGAACTGGCGAAGTTGATATAATACTTAACTCTTTCGGTGCAAAGTGTTACTGTTATGATTTTAATGAAATATCTATTAATAGAGCAAATTTTTTAAAGAATAAATATAAAATTAAAAATTTATTCTTTAAGAAAAAGAATATTGAAGACTTAAAAATTAAAAAAGAATTTTATGATATATCTGTCTCCTTCGGTGTTTTAGCCCATGTATACGACCAAGAGAAGTTATTTAGAAAATTAAGTGAGTCCACAAAAAAAAAACGGTTATATAATTCTAGGCTATGTTGAAGATGGAGGTCTTATTCAAAGGTTATTACATAGAGCTATTATAAGAAAAATAAGTAAAAAAAATAATAAAGATGTTTTTGTTTTAGCAAAGAAAATATTTTCAGAACATATTAACAGATCGAAGAAATTTGGATTAAGAAGCGAGGAGGGAATAATAAATGATTATCTAGTAAATCAGGCTTATATTGGTACACCTATGTCAAAAATAATTAGTTGGCAAAAGAAGTATAATTTAAAAATTTATTCAAAAAGTCCAGATGCCTCATTACCTTTCAGAGTAGATCCTGGTTTTCAAAACCCGAAACTTGAAGATAAAATTGAAAGAGAGCTATTTGCAATTTCAAACTTAAGATCAGTATTTTCCCAAAAAACTGACTCAAAAGTTTTCAGAGATATTTTAAAAAATGATAAAAATTTTATTCAAAAAGATATTACTCAATTAGTAAATTTACTCACTCAATTCCTTCAAAGAGAAAACAATAAAATAAGTAAAAAAGAGTTGTTTACAATGATTAAATATCAAAAAAAACTGATAAAAAAAATTAATAAAATTAACAATTTAATGACTAATTATACTACTGGTAATTTTCAAAAACTAAGCAATGAAATTATAGAAATTTTTTCTGAAATATCAAAAAAAAATTTTTCTTTTAATTCTCTAAATAAAAAAATTAAATTTCTATTCAAAGGCTATAATGGCCTTGGAACTTCTTATATTATTTTTAAGAAAATATGAGATGCTCGTTTTCATTTATAAGACTATGGAATTATTTAAATATTTATTTTTTGAAACCATTTGATGCAGTAAATGATACTATTACCTCGGACTTAATGCTAAAGTTTAAATGGAAAAATAATTACACAGAAATAGGCTCAGGTGATGGCATGTTCAGCTTTATCATGCATGGAAATGATTTCCCTTTATGGTTTGATAGATATTTAAATGTAGACATGACCAAAAAAAATATTTTTGAGAAAACTGAAAACATAATATTCCCAAAATTTAAAAAAAAAAAATTTAAAATATCACCTAAATTAAGTTTAGACGCTAGAAAACATCACATTAATTTCGTAAAGAGACTGAATTTTTCAAAACAATTTAAATGCGCCAACTATGAAAAATTTAGATTTAAAAAAAATTTCCATAAGCAATTTTTTATTTACACACCGCATGGTTTAAAAAATTATCAAACAATTTTAAAAAATATCTCAAAAGTTTTAAAAAAAAATGATAAAATTTTTGCTTTAGTTTATTTAAAAAATGTAAATCAAAACTTCATTTTTTATAACTTAGCAAAAAAATCGAAAGGAAAATTTAAAAAATTTTTCTCTAAAATGGATAATGGAAGATTTAATGAAGCAAAAAAAATTTCTAAAAACTTTATGGAATGGAAAAAATCCTTTTCACAAAATAGATTGGTTATCAAAGATTATTACACAGGCTTATCACCATTTGCATGGAAAGTTTACGATATTCAAACTAGGCCAATTTTGAAAATATTAATTAGTTTTTTCTCTATTATTCCATTTTTTTTGAGAAGATTAATTAAATTTATCTGGATGGTGTTTTTTTACCCAGTGATATGTTTGACTTATATTGGTTGTTCAAATATCAGAAAATCATACAAAAATGAAAATTGCTATATCGCTTTCGAATTAAAAAAATATTAAATACCGGTAATTTCTAAATTTTTAAGCTTCAATTATCAAAATAAAAAACATGAACAGATTTTTTCATATTTTGAAATCTATAAGGTTTATACTGTTCTCAAAAATTAATTTTCGAGATCCAAAAAAAAAGAAAATTATTCTTTTTGATTGTGACACACAAAGTTATGTAAAAAATTTTTTTTCTAAAAAGATTAGCTTCGTTCTCACAACCAGATCTTACAAGTTCAAAGAAATTTATATATCGCCAACAATTTTATCTTTTGTGATTAAAAATTTTTTTAAAAGAAGTATAAAAAAAAATTATTTAATAATCTTGATAAAACTCATAAATCCAAAAGTTATTTATACTATTATAGATAACAGCCCTGATTTTCATTATATTTATAAAATATTTGAAAAAAAAATTAAATTTTTGGCTATTCAGAATGCAACCAGAGAGTATCGGATGATGAAAGTAAAAGATACCAGAGGTGTATATTTACCTGAATATTATTGTTATTCTGAGTACGATAAAAATTATTTTCTTCGAAAAAAAATAGCTATTAAAAAGATTAATATTTCAGGATCTTTCAGAAATTCTTTAGCATTAGAATATATTAAAAAGAAAAAAATTAAAATTAACAAAAAAAAATTTGATATATGCGTTATTGGTGAGGCAGATAAAATTTGGCAAAAAGAAAATTCTAATCAAAAAATGATCGATAAAAGAAATGTAAATAGAATTATGAAAGATGGGGACCATATTAAGAAATTAGGATACAGCGGAGGCATGATAGGACTTTACGCTCACACGCTCAGTAAAAAATTCAATCTAAAAATGGTTATTGCAGGAAAATTTGAAGAAGGAACGAGAGAAAGAGAATATGAATTAAATTTCTATAAGCACTATTTAAAAACAGATGATTTTAATCTAATTCCCAATGAACCAGAAAAATTTTCTAATTATGCATTAGTGCTGCAAAGTAGACTAATTTTAGCTACAGACTCCACTTTGTTAAGGGAAGCCATAGGATTAGACAAAAAGATTTTTGCCTGCAATTACTCAGGTCATTCAGATATAAATTTTTTTGACAACAAGCTAAAAAAATTTTCAACAACAACAAATTCATATGAGGTTTTTGAAAAAAAAATTTTAGATGCTTTAAAGATCTCTGAAAAAGATTATTTTAGATACTTAGGAAAAAATAAAAATTATATCATGAATAATTCAAAAAATTTTCATGAAAAATTTCAAAATAGAGTCTTTAAAATAATAAAATGATTTCCAGAAATTTGATGAAAAAAATAAGTATTAAAAAAAATAGTCCTTTTATTTTAGAAGAGAGTAAAACAATTTTTCAAGCAATAAAAAAAATTCAAGACAATAAATTTAAAACTTTAATAGTGACGAAAGGAAAAAAATTAATCGGAACATTAACTGACGGCGACATAAGAAGAGGAATGCTTAGAGGATTAGATATAAATACTGATATTTCTAATGTCGTTAATAAAAGACCTGTTAAAAAAGTAATTGGAAAAAAACAAAAAACTCTTAAATTAGAAAATATAGAGACATCTATAATTCCTTGTGTGGATAAAAGTAATAAACTTAAGTTCTTGGAAGTTTATTCTGAAGATAACAGCTTAACTAGCTTAAACAAAAATGTAGAAATTGTTTTAATGGCAGGTGGTTTCGGAAAGAGATTAATGCCTCTAACCAAAAAAATACCAAAACCATTAATTAAAATTAATAAAAAAACTTTACTAGAAATTATTATTGGTAATTTTAACAAATATGGTTTTTTCGATTTTGTTTTATCTACTTTTTATAAATCTAGTAAAATAAAAGATTATTTTTTTAAAAAAAAACTCAATAATGTAAAGATTAAGTATATCGAAGAGAAGTCACCTCTTGGTACTGCAGGTTGTTTAAGCCTTTTGAATTATAAAAAAGTTAAACAAGATATCTTAGTTCATAATGGAGATGTAATTACTGATTTAAATATAAATAATTTATTAAAGTTTCATAGAGATACTCAATCAGATATTACAGTTTGTGCCAAAGAGTCTCTAAACACTTCTCATTTTGGGCAAATTCTTTTTAAAGGTCAGAAAATTAAAAGAATTATTGAAAAACCAACTGAAAAAAATTTTATTAATGCTGGCATTTATGTTTTGAAGAAGAAAATTATAAAAAATTTACCTAAGAAATATATAAACATGACTACACTTATAGATGCAAAGATTAGCCAAGGAGCAAATGTAAAAATTTATCCAATATATGAGTATTGGGTAGATATTGGAAGAAAAGATACTCTTAAAAAAATTATTGAAAAAACTAAATGAAAAAATTAATAAAATTTTTCAATTTAAGAAGAAAAAATCTTCGAAAAAAATATTTACCTCTCCACGAACCTTTCATTTCGATACATGACCAAAAACAAATAATTAAAGGTATTAAAAGTGGATTTGTTTCTACAGCAGGAAAAGATATAAAAAAATTTGAACAAAAAATTAAAAAAGTTACAAAATCGAAATATGTAATATCGACCATTAACGGGACTTCAGCCTTACATATTGGTTTGAAAGTTTTGGGCGTAAAATTTAACCATGAAGTTTTAATTCCCTCTATTAGTTTTGTTGCTCCAGCTAATGCTATTTTATACAATGGAGCTATACCTCATTTTGTAGACTCCGAATTAAGTCATTTTGGAGTTGATCCAGATAAGTTAGACAGATATTTAAAAAAGAATACTTACATTAAAAACAATCAATGTATTAACAAAAAAACAAAAAGAGTTATTAAAGCTATTGTTATTGTTCATGTTTTTGGTCATCCCGCGCAAATAATTAGACTAGTTGCGATAGGGCGAAAATATAAGATTAAAATTTTAGAAGATGCTGCTGAAGCTTTAGGAAGTCTTTATAATAGAAAACAAGTTGGCACTTTTGGCGATATTGGTATTTTGAGTTTTAACGGCAATAAAATAGTCACAACAGGAGTTGGAGGGGCAATTATTACAAATAAAAAAAGTTTAGCTAAGTTGTCTAGACATTTGTCTACAACATCAAAATTAAATCACAAATGGGATTTCGTACATGATATGATTGGTTTTAACTACAGACTAGCAAACTTAAATGCATCATTAGGTATATCGCAAATAGATAGATTAAATAAGTTTATTTTACACAAACATAAATTATTAAAAAAATTTAAAGGTTTTTTTAAAGACAACAATCAATTTGAAATTCTTGATCAACCTTCAAGATGTAGAAGTAATTTTTGGCTACACACATTAATCATTAAAAAAAGTTCAAAAGTTACAAAAGATAAAATTCTTCATCAATTTCATAAAAATAAAATCTTTGCTAGACCAGTTTGGAAACCTTTGCACAAACTCAAATTTCTTAAAAAGTATCCTAAGATGAGCCTCAAAAATTCAGATCTTTTAGAGAATAAGATAATTAATATTCCCAGTAGTTTTTATTTATAAAATGAAAAAAATAAAAGTAGCAATAATCGGGTCCGGGGGCCATGCAAAATCTTGTATAGATGTTATCGAGAATATTAAAACTATAAAAATTATTGGAATAATTGACAACAAAAAGAAAGCTGGAATAGGTAAATACAAGGTTATTTGTGACGATAAAAATATTTTAAAAATAAAAAATTTTACAAATAATTTAGTTTTAGGGGTAGGAGGTTTAAATGATCCCTCCTTAAGACAAAAAATATATAAAAGATTTAAAAATTTAGGTTTTAAATTTCCCGCTTTAATTTCTAATCATTCTTTAGTTTCAAAAAATGCAAAAATAGGAGAAGGAACGTTGGTATTTAACCATGTATTCATTAATTCAGGAGTAGTTATTGGTCAAAATTGTATAATCAATAATAAATGTTTAATTGAGCACGATACAATTGTTGGTGATCACTCTCATATTTCTACCGGTGCAATTATAAATGGTAACTGTAGTATTGGTTCTGGAAGTTTTATTGGAAGTGGATCAATTATTCTTAACAATATCAAATTAAAAGATAACTCATTTGTAAAGATGGGAACAATACAAAAAAAGAATATCTAATGAGCACTATCATTATTGCAGAGGCAGGTATCAATCATAACGGTAGTTTCATTTTAGCAAAGAAATTGATTCAAGCTGCAGCAAGAGCAGGCGCAGATTATGTAAAATTTCAGACGTTTGAAACAAAAGATATGATTAAAGAAAATACTAAATTAGTTAAATACCAAAGAGGTAAAATTGGTAAAAATCTTTCTCAATATAATATGTTAAAAAAATATCAATTAAAAAAAAACTTATATAAAAAATTAGTATTACATGCATCAAAAAATAAAATTAAACTCTTATCTTCTCCTTTTGATATTGGAAGTATTAAATTTTTAAAAAAATTTAATTTTGACTTCATAAAGATTCCCTCTGGAGAAATAAATAACTTTCCTTATTTGAGAGAAATAGGAAAACTTAATAAAAAGATCATATTGTCAACAGGTATGTCCTCTATAAAAGAGGTAGAGGCAGCGATAAAAATTTTAACTAAATATGGAACAAATAGAAAAAATATTACATTATTACACTGTCATTCTGATTATCCATCAAGACCAGAAGATTTAAATTTAAATTCTATTTTAACGTTAAAAAAAAAATTTAATTTAAATGTAGGATTTTCTGATCATAGCATTGGGGTAGAAGCACCAATTATCTCTATTGTTTTAGGAGCCAAAGTCATTGAAAAACACCTTACTTTAAATAATAAACTTAAAGGTCCTGATCACAAAGCAAGCATTGAACCAAATGATTTTAAAAAAATGGTTTTGGCAATTAGAAATGCTGAAAAAATGTTAGGGGATGGAAAGAAAATTGCTTCTAAAAATGAGTCAAAAATAAAAAGATTAGTTAGAAAATCAATAGTAGCTAAAAAAGAAATTAAAAAAGGAGAAAAGTTTTCTGAGGAAAACCTAACAACAAAAAGACCAGGCATAGGACTTTCACCTATGAAGTTCGAGAATTTAATAAATATGATCGCAAAGAGAAATTATAAAAAAGATGATTTTATAAAATGAAAAAAATTTGTTTCATAAGTGGTTCAAGAGCAGATTTTGGACTATTAAAATCATTAATGCAATATATTCAAAAAGATAAAAATTTTTTATTTCAATTGCTTGTTACTGGTTCCCATTTATCGAAAAGCTTTGGTTTCACTTATAAGGAGATACTTAAATTTAGTTTTAAAATAAATGGCTATATAAACATTAAAATTAAAGGTGACGAACCTAATGATATTTGCAAATCAACTAGTATCGCAGTTGACTTATTCTCAAAAAAATTTAAAAAATTAAAACCTGATATAATAGTTTTATTAGGTGATAGGTATGAAATATTTGCTGCTTGCTCTTCTGCTTTGATACACAGAATTCCAGTTTGTCATTTACATGGAGGTGAACTTACAAGAGGAGCTTTTGATAACTCCTTAAGACACTCAATTACAAAGATGTCTCATATTCATCTCGTTGCAAATAAAAAATATGCTCAAAGAATAAAGCAACTTGGGGAAAACCCAAAAAATATTTTTACTGTTGGAGGGTTTGGTGTTGATCAAATAAAAAAAACTATTTTACTAAATAAAAAAGAATTAGAAAAAAAAATAAAATTTAAATTTGGAAAAAAAAATCTTCTAGTAACTTATCATCCAGTTACTTTAGAGGATAATACCTCAAAAAAACAAATTACTGAACTTTTAAAAGCACTAGATCAATTTAAAGATACTAAAATAATCTTTACTAAAACTAACGCTGATACCAATGGGAAAATAATCAATACTATGATAAAAAAATTCGTGAAAAAAAATAAATCAAGATGCTGCTCTTTTAAATCTATGGGAATAGTAAATTATCTCTCTACTTTAAATATAGTTGATGGCGTGGTTGGAAATTCATCTAGTGGTTTGTTGGAAGCTCCAACATTCAAGATAGGATCTGTTAATATTGGTGATAGACAGAAAGATAGATTGAAAGCCATAAGTATAATAGATTGTTTGCCTTATAAAAGAAATATTATTAGTTCAATAAAGAAAATTTATACAAAAAATTTTATAAGAAAAATAAAAAAAATGAAAAATCCTTACGGTATAGGTGGAGCATCATTTAAGGCCTATAAAATACTGAAAAAAATGAAAACTAAAAATTTAATTAAAAAAAAATTTTACGACCAAATTTAAATTAGATGTCAAAAGATAAAATATTAATAACTGGCGCAACAGGTTTTATTGGTTCACACTTGTGTGAATTAGCTTTGAAAAAAGGCTACAATATTGTTGCTTTCGATAGATATAATATCAATAATGATCCTGGGTGGTTATCGGAAATCAAATCCAAAAAAAATTTAAATTTAATTTTAGGCGATATCCGTGATTACGACTCTGTTTTTAAGGTAATGAAAGGTTGCAAATCAGTTATTCATCTAGCTGCGTTAGTAGGAATACCATATTCTTATGTTTCTCCCCTGGCTTATTTGAAAACAAATCTAGAAGGAACATACAATGTTCTAGAGTCCGCAAAAAATTTAAGGTTAAAAAATATTGTAATTACTTCAACAAGTGAAGTTTACGGATCGGCAAAATATCTTCCAATGGATGAAACTCATTCGGTAAATTCTCAGTCACCTTATGCCGCCTCTAAAGCTTCAGCAGACCAATTATCATTGAGTTATTTTAAATCGTTTAATTTACCCATTAAAATTATTAGGCCTTTTAATACTTATGGACCTCGACAATCAAACCGAGCAATCATTCCCTCTATAATTAATCAGTGTTTAAAGAACAAAAATAAAAAAATCATTTTAGGAAACACTCAACCGACTAGAGATTTTAGCTATGTGGAAGATACATGTGAAGCATTTTTGAAAGTTTTAAATAATAAAAGATTATTTGGACAAGTAGTTAATGTTGGTGCAAATTCAAACATTTCAATTAAAGATTTGGCAAAAAGAATATTTAAAATAATGAAAATTGATTACTCAATCAAATCATCGAATTTAAAAAAACGACCTAAATCTAGTGAAGTTGATAATCTTAAATGTGATAACAAAAAACTAAAAAAAAATACTAATTGGAAACCTAAAGTTAGTCTAGAGCAAGGTTTAAAGAAAACTATAGAGTGGATCAAATACAATCAAACAAAATATAAAGATAATTACACAATTTAGTTATTTAATTTATGAATGTATTATGCACAATATGCGCACGCGGTGGTTCAAAAGGTTTAACCAATAAAGCCTTAAGAAAAATAAACAATCAACCTCTAATATCTTACACAATCAAGCAAGCAGTTAATTCTAAAGTCTTTGATGAAATAGTAGTTTCAACAGACTCAAAAAAAATTCAAAAAATTGCAAAAAAATATGGTGCCAAGTCGTGGTTTTTGAGACCAAAAAAATTTTCTCAAGATAATAGTTCAAAATTATTGGCTGTAAGGAATGCACTTATAGAGTCAGA
>MDTA01121288.1_pt1 | contig 25186 bp, 25 predicted proteins | sample 811151 | NCBI WGS metagenome assembly MDTA01 (sample SAMN05326648, study PRJNA326480) | marine metagenome | isolation source: seawater | place: Indian Ocean: South | collected 2010
GAATTTCTAAAACATCGCCAAAATCAAGCAAGTATGATCCATCAAAATTAGGCTCATTTATTGGCATAAATGATGACTGCATAAGATTAAATATTGAACTTCCAAATCTTTTTTGCGGTTTTTTTAATTTTTCAATATCATTTTCATCAAAATCTGCAGCTAGTTCATCTATCATAGCTTTTGCAATTGCAAGTCTTTCAGCTAAAGCTTGCTGTTTCTCAACCATTGTGGATGGTCTTCTATATACTGGTTCCTGATCTTTTTTTTGGTTTTCCATCTCCTTAAGCACATCTTCTCTGACATCCTCTGGCAGACTCTCTAAATAAGCTTCATCAAGCTCTTGAGAATATAAAAAGATGGGCGATATCAAAAAAGCTAGTATTAATAATTTTTTCATGGGTTTAAGAATTTTTTTAAAATATTTGAGCCTCTAAAATTAAGTTTTTTTCTTGGCATAATTATATACGATTCTTTTGTCTTTGGGTTTCTTCCAGTCCTCTTGACAGTATCTTGCATGAAAAAAGTTCCAAACCCACTAATCTTAATATCTTTATGCTTAGACTGTTTTTTTACTTGAAATATAAATTGATTTAAAAAACTTAAAGCATCTAATTGTGAGATGTTCATATTATCTGATAATCTCCTTGATATTGATTTTTTTGTAAGTTTCATAACTAGATACCCGGAATTTCAATTGAACTTATTTTTAATGTTTTACTTATTATAAGCTCAATAGCATTATCAATTTCATCAACAGTAAGAGTTTTGTGATGTGACTGGAATGTAAATCTAAAACCCATTTTTATTTCATTTGTTTTTTTATTTTGATAATAATCAAAAATAAAAACGTCTTTGAGAATTGGATCCTTGTGATCAAAAATTATATCTTGTAAAGAATTTGTCATCGAAGAATCTTTAATTAAGTATGAGATATCTCTAACAGATGATGGAAACTCAGAAATTGGTTTATATTTGATAAATTCTTTTGGTGCAATAAATTTATCTTTATATTTAAAGTTATCTTTTTGAAGTTTTTCAAGGTCTATTTCAAAATATACAATTTCTGATTTCAACTTTGTATCTAATAGCTCTCTGGATATGTTTTTAAATTCATAATTAATATCTGATAAAAAATCTTTGAATAAATTCTTCATAAATTTAACATCAATTTTTTTTGAGAAATCATTGAAGTTCTTGCCAACTCTTCCGGATGCAATAATAGAAATCTTTTTTGTAACTGTAACTTCATCATTATCTAAAGAGTAAATATCTGAAACTTCGAATAGCTTTATTGAGTCCTTTTGTCTTCTTTCGTTGTACAAAAGGTTTTCTAGCAGTGATTGTGAGATATCCGTTCTAAGAAACATTCTTGTTTTATCAAGAGGGTTATCAATTGAAATTGAATTTTTGTTACTATCTTCAATAAATGGGGAGTTTATAATTTCATAAAAACCATTATTCACTAAAAAAGATTTAATCTTATCTTCCGGTGAATCTATGTCTTGCTCTGTTTTAGGTATATTAATTTTTTTGACAGGAATCTTGTCATAACCGATCACCCTTGCAATTTCTTCAGCAAGATCATTCTGGAAAGATATGTCATTTCTGTATGAGGGAACCATAACCAAATTATTGTTAATTTCAAAATTCAGAGATTGCAAATGCTTAATATAATCACTATTTGAAATATTTGTGCCAATAATGTTATTTATTTTATTATGATCAAGAGAAATGGTTTTTGTTTCGTATTTATAATTATCATCCTGAAAAAGCATCATAGATTTTATTTCAGCATGATCTTGAACTATTTGAATAAATCTTCTGATAACTTTGTCATGAGATAAGGGGTCTACGCCTCTTTCAAATTTATGAGCTGCATCAGAATTAATATCATATTTCACAGACTTGCCCATTATTTCCTCAGGCTCAAAATAGGCACATTCAAGTATTATTGAAGTAGTGTCATTTGAGCATGCAGTATTTTTACCGCCCATTATTCCAGCTAAATTTATTGGATCTTCATTAATAAAAAAAACATTATTTTTTCCAGTAAGTTTAATTGTTATTTCATGAAGTGTTTCAAAATCTTGATCATGATTTATTTCTTTCAATAAAATTTTATCTTTAATTTTATTTGCATCATAACAATGAGTAGGTTGTCCAACTTCGTACATTAAATAATTTGAGATATCTGTGAAGAAGTTATTTTTTGTTAAATTTAAATCGTTGAAATAATCTTTTAGACATCCCTTATACTCAAGCACTTCTTTTATTATTTCTAGTTTAAGAAAAGAGATTTTTGGACAAAATTTTGGTGAACAGTTTTCAAAATCTAATTTGAATTCTTCAATTGTTCCTCTATAAATATTATCATTTCGATTATAGTTATAAAAAACATTTAACTCTCTCAAAATGCCAGTTAAAGATAAGCAATCACCTCTATTTGGGGTAATTTCAAGATCAAAAATTTCATCTTCGATTTCATGTTCATGCCCAAGTTGAAATAGCCTATTTGAAATTTCTTTTATACTTGGATTTTCTTCAATAGATTGGATTATATGTTGATATGGTATTTTCATTTAAATTGAGCTAAAAAATCTAAATTTGATTTATAGAAATCTCTTATGTCATTTACACCATATTTCAACATTGCTATCCTTTCAACACCCAGGCCAAATGCCAATCCACTAAATTTTTCAGAATCTATATTGCAGTTTTCTAAAACGATAGGATTTACAATTCCACACCCTAAGATTTCAAGCCACTTTCCAGAATCAGACAAAATATCTACTTCAGCAGATGGTTCCGTAAAGGGGAAATAAGATGGTCTGAATCTAACATCTACACTATTCCCAAATAGATCATATATTATCTTATATATAAGATCTTTTAATTGAGAAAAATTTACATCTTTATCAACATAAATACCTTCTACTTGATGAAACATTGGTAAATGAGTAGCGTCATCATCTTTTCTGAAAACTTTTCCGCCAGAGGAATAAGCAAATGGAGGAGTATCTTTAAGCATTGCCCTTATTTGAACAGGAGATGTATGAGTTCTAAGCACATGGGATTTATTATTTACATAAAAGGTGTCATGCATTTGTCTAGCAGGATGTGTTTTTTTGATATTTAACATATCAAAGTTGTACTCTTCTTTTTCTACTTCAGGACCAGTTATGTGATTAAATCCAAAATCAGAAAGCATTCTTATTAAATATGCTTTTGTTTGATTTATAGGATGATAGGATCCAACCTCTTTGATTATCTTTGGTGAAATGTCTTTATCAATTGACATTTTTAAGATTATTTATTTGGTTGCGGTTTCTACAACCTTTTTAAATGCAATATCATCAGAAATAGCAAGGTCTGAAAGAATTTTTCTATCTATAATTATATTATTTTTAGACATCCCATTTATTAGTTTTGAATAAGAGATTCCCAAGCCTCTTGAGCCAGCATTAATTCTAGCTATCCATAGTGATCTGAATGACCTTTTTTTATTTTTTCTATCTCTAAACGCATACTGCAGAGATTTAATATTCGATTGCTTAGCTGTTTTATATAAACGACTTCTTGCGCCATAATGTCCTTTTGTGGCTTTAAGCACTTTTTTATGTTTAGATTTGGCTGTTACAGACTTGGTAGTTCTTGGCATAATTTAACCTCTTATTAATTTTGAGGCCATTTTGTGAACAACGCCCTTTAACTTATTTAAACCTCTATTATGTCTTTTTCTTTTTGTAGACTGTTTTGTAAGGATATGATTCCTATTAGCACTCCTACTCTTAATTGAGGACCCTGTTCTCTTGAAGCGTTTTGAGGCTCCAGAATGTGTTTTTAATTTATATCCCATGTTTCTAATCTAATTATTCTTCTTCAAAGGAGATAGAACCATTAACAACTGTCTACCTTCAAGAGAAGGTTCTTGGTCAACTTGAGAAATATCGCTAAGTTCATCTCTTAATCTATTTAACAGTTCAAGACCCAATCCGCTATTTAATATCTCTCTTCCTCTAAATCGGACGCTTATTTTAGTCTTATCTCCCCCAAGAATAAAGCTTTTAATCTTTTTTAATTTTATATTATAGTCACCAATATCTGTAGATGGCCTAAATTTTATTTCTTTTGTAACATTCCTTTTAACTTTAACTTTTGATGAAGATGAGCTTTTCTTCTTGTCGAATAAAAATTTTCCATAATCTAAAAGCTTGCAAACCACTGGTGAAGCATCTGAAGGAGAAACCTGAACTAGGTCTAAAGATGAATCCTTGGCAAGTTTCAGAGCACCAGAAAAATCAATCAGGCCATGTTTTTTACCATCGGACAATATAAGCATAACTTCATCTGCTCTTATTTGTTCATTTATTGGAGTTCTATTTTTTTTCTGAGAAACTATATGAATACCTTTAGGAAATAGATTAAATAAGAAGTAATTTCATTAAATATGAGATGCGATACTTAAGGTCGTGTTAAATTTGTTATTTTTTAACATAATTTGACTATGATTCTATACTAATTGATTATTTACGCAATCTTTTTTTATCAATCCCTATGGTTGCAAAAAATATTTGGTCCATTTTTGATTTTGCAATTCATATACCTTCCTTTTATTCAATCTACTGTCATGACCTTTCCAAAATTCAAAATAGTATGGTCTGAAAACAAAACCACCCCAATATTTAGGGCATTTATTTAAATCTTCTGTTCTTTCAGCTTCTTTGAATCTTTTTTCTACGCTTTGATATGAATCAATTTTATTAGATTGATTTGAGCTAATAGCTAATGCATTCTTCTTTGAAGATCTTGATGAAAAATATTTATCATTAAATTCTTTCGGAGTTTTTTCAATATTAGCTTTCATTCTTATTTGAACATTTGTGGTATTCCAAAATATTGTTACACAAACCTGATTATGAGACATAAATTGCTTAGATTTTGGAGAATCATAGTTGGAGAAGAATATAAAGTCCTTATCGTCAACTATTTTTAAATTTACGTATCTTGAATCAACAATACTATTAGATTTACAGAAAGATGAAACAGATATTGCTTCAATTATCTTTTGATCTGCATATAGAGCCCTATCGTATTCTTTCCTGAATTTAAGATATGGCGGGTCTTGACTTTGTTTTTTAAATGTAATCATAAATACTATTTTAGAATACATGATTAATTTTGGTAAGACGGTTTAATGAAAATCGGAAAAAGTGTAAAATTCATAATATTAATTCAAATATGATTTCTATAATTTAAGGATGTTTTATGACAACTAAGACTGTACCTTTCTTTGAATATCCAAGGCTATGGACTGATGACAGAGATGATTTCTTATCAATTATCGACAGTGTCTCTTCTACAGGTGGTTTTATTCTTCAACAAGCAGTATTTGATTTTGGAAATGAGCTGGCCGAATATGCCGAAACTAATTATTCAATTGGTGTAGGAAATGCTACAGATGGTATGGAGATCTTTCTTGAAGCTATTGGAATTAATCATGGAGACGAAATTATAATCTCATCTCATACTATGTTAGCAACTGCTTCAGCAATAAAAGTTGCAGGAGGCAAGCCGATACCTGTAGATATTAAGGATGATGATAATCTTATTTGTTCATCTGCAATTGAAAATGCTATCACAGAAAATACTGTTGGAATTATGCCTACGCAACTTAATGGAAGAGTTTGTGATATGGATTCAATTAAAACGATTGCAGATAAAAAAGGCCTATTTATAGTTGAAGATGCAGCTCAAGCTTTAGGGTCTAGATATAAAGGACAACATGCTGGGACATTTGGTTTGGCATCTGATATTAGCTTCTTTCCTGCGAAAGTTTTAGGCTGTCTTGGTGATGCTGGAGGGATTCTCGTAAACGATAAAGACCTTTATCATAAAATGTATCAAATTCATGATCATGGAAGAGATGTTGATGGAGAAGTCAAAAGATGGGGTAGAAACTCGCGTCTTGATAACATCCAAGCTGCCATCTTAAGCTTTAAATTGAAAACGTATGACAAAGTAATTAAGAGAAGAAGAGAAGTTGCACAAATATATCAAGACAGACTTGAGACAATAAATGAACTTCAATTACCCGCTGCTCCAATAGATAATGGTGATAATTTTGATACATATCAAAATTATGAATTACAAGCTGATAATAGAAATGAGCTTCAAAATTTTTTAAAAGAAAATGGTGTTGGTACTTTAATTCAGTGGGGTGGTATAGCCATACATCAATTTAAAAATCTTGGCTTTAATCAAACCTGTCCCAATACAGAAAAATTTTTTAAGAGATGCATAATGTTACCGATGAATGTGTTTGTAAGCGATGACGATGTTCATTATGTATGTGATAAGGTCGAAGAATTTTATAGAAAATAATTTTGAAGAGAGTATTTGACTTTTCTGTTTCATTGATTGGACTTATATTAAGTTCACCAGTTCTTATTCCAGTAGCCTTTTTGGTATGGATGCAAGATTTTAAGTCCCCCTTCTACATTCCAACCCGTATTGGTAAAGATAAAGAAGAATTTAAAATGATAAAACTGAGGTCAATGATTGTAAATGCGGATACATCTGGTGTTGATTCAACAGGTAAAAATGATATAAGAATTACTAAAATTGGTAATGTGATCAGAAAATTTAAACTTGATGAATTAAGTCAACTTTGGAATGTTCTAAAAGGTGATATGAGCTTAGTTGGACCTCGTCCGAATGTAAAAAAAGAAACAGATCTATATACTGACCTAGAAAACAAATTACTTTCTGTTAAACCTGGTATTACCGATATATCATCTATTGTTTTTTCTGATGAGGGTGACATTCTTGCTGATAAATTAGATCCAGATATAGCATATAATCAATTAATAAGGCCATGGAAAAGCAGATTAGGACTAATATATATTGAAAATAAATCTTTAAAACTTGATATTCAATTAATATTCTTAACTGCGGTAGCTATTTTTTCTAAAGAACGTGCTCTGACTAAAATAGCTAAAATACTTATAAGACTTGATGTTGAAGAAGAAGTTATAGAAATATCAAAGAGAAAGAAAAATCTCTATCCATATCCACCTCCTGGAACAGATATTATTGTTGAGAGTAGATAAGCTATTATTTAATATCTAAAACTTCTTTTACTTCATTGACTATGTCTTTAGAATCTAAGTAATAGTCTTTCTCTAGAACTCTAGAAGTTGGTGCAGGAGCATCAGGTAATGCTAGCCTCTTAGGTTTATTTAAAAGACAATCATTTGGAATATTTTCAACTACCTTAGCAATAATTTCAGCAGAGAATCCTGCAGTCAACGTGCCAGAATCCACAACAAGAAGATTTCTAGTTTTTTCTACTGATGAAATAATTTCTTCAGCGTAAAATGGATTTAATATTCTTACATCTATAACTTCTGCAGAAATGTTGTTTTTTTTCAATTTTTCTGCAGCCTGTCTTGACAATAATGATGTATGACCGGAACTTACGATAGTTATATCAGTGCCTGAAATTGAAACTTCCGGTTTCTGATCAATAAGGTTTAATTCTACTACTGGAGAAAGTTTGTCCTCTTGGTTATAAAGCCATCTGTCATCTATAAACATAACTGGATCTGGACACAAAACTGATGCTATTAGCAAATCTCTTGCATCTGACACGGTTGATGGCATCACAACACGAAGTCCAGGTACATGAGCAAACCAACTATGAAGTGCTTGAGAGTGTTGTGCACCTTGTTCACCACCTCTATTAATAATTGAACGAATCGTTACTCCTGGATGAGCCTGACCACCTAGCATATGCGACCATTTTGCTGCCTGATTTACAACTGCGTCCATTGCATAAATCATAAAATCCATTCTTGGATGAACAACAATAGGCTTCATTCCTGCTAAAGATGCTCCAACCGCTGCTCCTGTGGAGGCAGATTCTGAAACTGGAGTATCAATAATTCTTTCTATACCAAATTTCTTATCAAGATCTGTCATAGAGTTTCCGACATACCATGGACTCCATAGTCCTTGTCCTATTACAAAAACTTCAGGATAGTTTTCTAAAAGATATTCAAAACCTGATAATAGTGCGGTTCCATAGTTATATTCTTTCATGGTCATAGATTCAAGCTACTCGTTATTAGAGAAAACATAATTTAAAGTAACATTATTTTCAGGGTATGGATCTTCCATAGCTTTATTCCATGCCATTTCAATTTCATTGTCTAACTTTTCTTTATAAGATTCCTCTTTTTCAAGCGACCAAATATTCTTATCAATCAGAGCTTTTGATAGCCTAGAAATTGGGTCTCTTTCTTTCCAATTTTCAACATCATCCAATGAACGCTCAACACCAACATCAATATCATCTCTCCAATCAACATGTCCATAATGTCTATAGGTTACTAATTCTAAAAACATTGGGCCAGCTCCATCTCTCATTTTAGAAATTTGTTCTGATGCGGTGTTTTGAATACTACAAACATCATTCCCATCAATTAATTTATATGGAATATCATTTGCAACTGCAAATCTTGAAGTCATATCACTTGGCTGCCTTAATGATATGTGCATATGACTAGCAAATAGATTATTCTCAACAACAAAAAGAACAGGAGAATTATGAACCCTCGCTAAATTAAGAGATTCATGAACCACACCTTCTTCTACTGCTCCATCGCCAATATATGCTAACCCTATATCTTTTGTGCCTTGCATTTTTGCTGCCATTGCAGCTCCGACAGCTAAAGAAACAGTGCCTGCAACAATTGGAACAGATCCGTAAAATCCACTAGCCTGATCGAATAAATGCATGGAACCCCCCATACCTTTAGAAAAACCTGTTTTTTTACCTAAAACTTCTGCAAATAATTTATAGAAATCTGGATTAAGTGCCAAAAGGTGAGAGTGTGATCGATGTGCTCCAAATACTCTATCAGATGGTCTTAGTGACTGAGAAATACCAACGGCTATTGCCTCTTGACCTGCACCAAGATGAACTGGCCCCCCAATTAAGCCTTCTCTCCTGCTTTGAGCTAATTTTTGTTCAGTTTTTCTTATAATAATCATTGATTTGATCATATTTATTAATATTTTTTGATCAATCCCTTGAAGTCTAAGCGGTTCGTGAAACTTAGTTGGATCAGACAAACCTTTTAGTTCTTTTTTCATGAAATTTTTTCCATTACGATTACTGAATGATTAATTTTTATTCCAGTATTCACATTATCTCATAATTATAATTAATTTATAACTTCGTGGTCTTCATAGTAAATTTGAATGCGGAGCTTTTAATACTAAATTTTCTATCAAATTTTTTGGACATTATTTTAAGATTAGTATCATTCATAAATAAATTTAAAAAAGGGAATAACCATGTTAAGGATCCAAAATACTTAACTTCTGCTTCTCCAAATTTATCTTCATAATCATTGATTAATGATAAATTTGGCATTCTTTTGAGAGTGCTCTTCGACCTATTACCGAGCAAGTAATGAATATATCTGTTAAATCTATAAACCAAATTATTATTTAATGAATCAACGGCTATAAAAGATCCTCCAGTATTAAGAACTCTATATATTTCATCTCTTACTCTAATATTATCTCCATAACTAAGGCTTCCAGCAGAACAAACTACATCAAAGAAACAAGAATCGAATGGTAGCTTTTCCATATCTGCAAATTTAGCTTTAAAGTTTTTATATTTTATGAACCTTCTATTCATCACCTCAACTGATTTTGGTGATATGTCCGTAGAAACTAAATTATGTCCGAGTTTAAGTAGGTATTCTGTATTTTCTCCCATCCCAGCACCAATCTCTAAAATATTTGATTTTGGTGGTATATTTCTTAAGAATTCATTGTACGACTCATATGGATCCATAAGATATGGTTTAATATTGTTTTCAAAAGCTAATTCATCTTCATCTAAAATGCTTAAGGCCCTTGAGTCATATCTGCTTATTTCTTCATCTTTATCTTTATCTTTATATGTCATGTCATTATTTAATAATATTTTCTATATGCAGACATAGTTCATCATAAACTTTGTTAAATTCAAATTTTGATAAGTATAAATTGTTAGCATTTTCAGATATTTGATTATGAAAACTTTTATCTTTTTGGATATGATATTTAATGTGCTTTCCTAATTGCTCATCATTTTCATAAAAATATCCAATGTTATGATTTTTAATTAAAGAAGCAACCTCACCTTTAAGAGAACTAAATATTGGCAATCCCAGCATCAACGAATCTATTATTTTATTTGGAATACTAACTACAAAATCTTTTGTATTTTTGTATGGAGCAATTGAAGCGTCTGCTATTTTTGAAAGAGCTAAAATTTTTGGTCTATCAATCCAGCCAATTATTTGAATATTATTATAGTTTTCTGCTTTAGATCTAAGTTCTTTATCTCTATCTCCATTCCCACAAATTATAAATTCGTGTTTTATATTTGATAGCCTCTTTGATGCATCAAAGATTTGGTCAAATTCAAATGCTCTTGAGAAGCTTCCAATGAATATTAATTTAAATGAATCATTTTTAAATATGCCCTTATCGTTCCACCATTTTGTTGCAGTATTCAATAATTCATCTTCCATATTATCTTTAGGAACTGTTAGCGGAAAAGACTTATGATTGTCGGACCTTTCTTTTTTTGAAAAATTTAGAGCCCACTCAATATAACCAGGGACATGAGCTGAAATGGCTTTAGCATTTTTCATAGTTTTTTTGGCAATTAAAAAATATGGAAAAAGTAATATCCTTGCAAATGGTCTAATAAAATATGGGAAACTTTTAACAATTATATGAGGCCACTGATCTTTTATATCTAGTAGATAGGGTATACGTCTTTTTTTTAACCAATAACTCATTGCATATGCAACTTCAATTGGAGGAAATCCTATAAAAGCAATATCTGGATATTTTTTTTCTAATTTTAGCTGTCTGTACAAATTCCAACCCATAACACAATGGTCATAAAATCTTGAGAAACTTATATTTTTTTTATATCCAGGGCTTGGGACTAATCTAATCTGAAGTTTATTTGAAATTTTTATTTTTTTATACGTTTTGGTTCTGTGAGATTTTATTTGATGAGAAAATGCACTACTCCATAGAGTTACACTATGACCATTTTCAATAAGTTTATTTGCTAAATTCATTGCTCGCATAGGCCTAGCATTTTCACCATCAGAATGAAGTGGCTCTCCTGTTTGAAGTATCCAAATATTCATATAATTTATATTATTCTAATCTAGAGGGAATAAATCATTATAGCACTTCAAGTTTCCCTTCTTAATATCATTTCTATTTTTAAAAGTAAGATAAAGTGCTCCAAAAGCATTTCTCATTAAAGCTAGGTTATACTGCCTAGTCTTAATTGTTCGCCAAAAGTATATTAACAATCTTGCAAGCCTAGATTTTAAAAAAATAATTCTTTCTTTAAGATTCCTATTAAATAAATTATTAAAAACATATAAATCATATACCTCTGCCATATAAACAAGTTCTTTAATTGGCAATCTACCATCATTTGTTGGAATATTTCTGTACTTTGGTTCAGATGTATAAATCATCTTACCTAATTGCATTTTATAAATGTTGTGTGAAAAAAACACATACTCATTCCATGAATATTTAACAAACTGTTTTGGAAACTCAATTTTCTTAAATAAGTCTTTTTTAAAAACTCCAGCGCATGTAGAAATCCATTGACTTTCTTCAAAAAAATCAATATCTGGAATAGGATGAGTTACTGCAAGAGATGGTCTTAGAGTTGCATTTTTATCTTTTATGATAAAAGCTTGTTCTAAAAAATTTTCTACAGCTATTAATATGTTTCCAAAAAATTTGTTACGAATATTAGTCGCATAATTCTCTACCAAAGCCCTATCAAGCCCCTGAACTCCAACGACATTACTATCAGATTCAAAAACATCAATTACTTTTTCATAATAGTCATCATCCAAAACAACATCATCATCTAAAAAAGCAACTAATTCAGTTCGAGCAAGAAAAGCTCCATGATTTCTAGCTACCGCACCACTATTGATGCGACCTTCATTATAAATATATTTAATTTCATTAATGGAATTTTTTTTAATTATCTCTTTAACCGACTCTCTGTATTCCACATTAGAATTATTATCAATAATAAAAACTTCTTCTGGTTTAATAGTTTGTCTATTGATTGATTCAAGACATCCGGCTAAAAATTTATTTCGTCCATATGTAGGAATGACTACAGAATATTTAATCAACTATTGCTCCAATTTTTTATCTTTTTGAGTTAATCTTGCAAGACTAACTATTATTCCTCCAGGAAAAACAAAAAGAAATGAAATTATGCTTATAAATGAATTTCCAACCAAATAAAATAACCAGTTTACATATAGAAATCCTAAAAAAATTAAAACTCCCCTAGATTTTGTCCTCAAAATCTGAGCTGAAGATTTTAAAAAAAAATATATCATAAATAATAAGCCCACAAATCCAGTATCAGAAATTATTGCAGCAAAAGAGGTAATCTGCATTGGCTTATCACTATTAATATGATTTGAAGGCAGCCCAAAACTGTTTCGAGTTGCTGTCTCATATGGTTTTAAGGTGTAACGGGAAGTATACCAACCTGATCCTATAAAAAATTCTTTTGGAGAACTCGTAAATTTTTCATAAGTAGACAGAACCATTAAGAAACGGCCAATATCACTCTCAATTTCTTCTGCTTCTAGACCCTCTTCAAACACACCAGTTAATTGTGCAATTTCGGTAGCCCCAGTTGATGATGAATTGTCATAATAGAGCTGTCGTGTTGTATCTAAAACAAAAAAGGCTACAAAAATAATAGGAATCGCAATAACAATTTTTTTTATGCTTAAAGCCGCTGTCTTTATAAATAAAAATAACAAATATAGGAGCATTAAATACATGCCTGTTCTAGAATAATGAAGAACTGTAACAATCAAATAGATTAAAAGACTTGGAATTTTTAATGCCGAAAAAGAATATCCAGATCTTTCAAATATTACATAATGAGAGCATAGTAGAGGAATTAATATAATAAAGGCTGCAGAAGAACTAACCCAATATATACCTTGAAAATCATCAGGGTTTTCAATAAATATTGGAAGAAGGCCGTATATAATAAAATATAGCATACTAAAATTAAATACTCTTTTAGCAAAATCTAGATCTATCTTAGATTTCATGTACAAAGCCATAAAATATTGGTGAGAAAAATAAAGGGTAACAAAAAATATTAACCAATAGAGCATTCTTATATCACCCAAAACGTACATTCCTCTTATAGATTGAAGCATCATAAAAATACAAAATATCAAAACCCAATTTATCTTTATTTTTAGGGATTTATTTTGGATTGCTAGAAGGAGAATAAATCCTGTTAATAGCAATACATCAACAAGGGCATATCCAAACAATTGAAAACCGCTTGTGACTATTAAGATAAATAAAAAAACACGCATTAAAATTTCCCAATAAATTTTGTTATATCTTCTTGATTTTCATCATATTCTAAAAAATGTATTTTCTTATTATTTAATGTTTCAATTAAATATTTTTGAAATAAACTAAATTTTCTTAAGTCATCAATAGTAAATTTTTGATCTTTATTAAATCTTATGTTTTTACCGTTATTTTTATCAGCCATTATTCTTGTAAAAGCTTCATCCTCCTCAATATCCATAGACACTATGGCATAAATCATCTCTTGATTTACAGATAATAAAATATCAATTACTTTACTAATAGTTTCTTTTTTAAGGTGAATTGTTGGTATAAGATGCATCTCCCCTTCCCATAAGATGTTATATTTACTTGCGCTATTTATAAATGAAAGTCTGGCTAAATAGCAAGAAAAGAAACTTCTAAATTCAGATACTGCGATTTTATCTTTTTTTAAACAAGCTTTAATATAATATGGAAATAAATGAATAAAAAGTTTTGAGGATAAAAAAATTACTCTTATTGGACTTCTAAAAAAAGTAATAAATTTTTCTTTTCTACTTTCTATTACATAATCTTCAGTAGATTTAAAAATTACCTAATTTAAATTTAAATCTTTCTTGATATTTTTAATCGCAGTGCTCTTTCCAGATCCCCATAAACCTATCCATTCAATCCAGATTTTTTGTTTCATTATTAATAAATTTTATATTAGTGTAGGCTCCTAGCCTAGTTAGTTAAAAATTTTTTAGAAAAATTTTTAAAGCCACTTAAATCGATAATATTATTATCGCCTGATCTTAATTAAAATGATAAAGACGAATCCACTCGTTTTCCTTTGAGAGACTCTTCAATGTTTTAGTTGATGGTCGCCATCCAATGCTATTCATATAATCATCCAAACTCTCCATTGTAAAATGGATTTCTAGATTAAGCTCTGATGCCTTGTTCTTGATTGCTGAGAAATAGTCATTATTACTAATAATCTTATTTGATGTTTTATATTTTGAGGGAATTTCGCTATTAAAGCCCTTATGATAAAGCGCATGAAAGACTAAACAATTAAATGAATCTAGCTGATTTGGTATTTTTGAAAGTGCTTTTCCTTCTACAGAATCATTAATAATCTTTTTAGCTATATTAGGAGGCATGTAAGATGTTTTATTATAGTTTTTTCTACTTACACTCCAAACGTCAATCCTAATGCTTCCATCGTTTTCTAATAGAAATTTTTTTAAAGATTCTTCATCCTTATCACTTACAATAATATCTAGGTCACCTCCAACTCTATGCAAATTAGGTAAAAATTCATAATGCCGAGGTATCACATATTCTATATTGGCTTCATATAAATATTGTAGAAACCCGCTTATACCAACATCTTCAGATAAATAAAAATCATTATTATTAATTATTGTTCTTCTCTTTAATACAATCCAATATGAGCTCTTATTATTTTCAGTGAGTCTTTTAATTCCATTGAAAGTAATTTTTCTAAGAATAATCCTTCTAAAAAAACCGAGTATTATCCATGGCATATATCTTAAATTAGCTAAATTTACCAAAACATATTTTGCGTTAGCTGGATATCCAATCAACAAACCTTTTACTGCACTTTGATCAAAGAAAACAATATCAGAGTCTTTTAATCCTATATCTTGAAATCCATTGTATCTTTGAGTTTTTATATTATGTTTTATTTTATTTTTTTGATCTTTTTCATTGAAGAAAAATTCAACACCAAAATCATTATTACGTTTAATTTCATTCGGAATATTCTCATAAGAGTATCCATAAAAAAGCAAAACTCCATTGGATAACTTTTTATCTAAATCATTAACTTTATTCATATTAATCCCATGATCTTCATAATCATATCTCAAAATTAGATAGGTGATATAGAAAGCTTATGTTTTGCCTTAAGACGAAATAATAAAATCAGAAAAAATATAATTTCACAAACTGCAAATGAGGATATGCATGCAATTAATCCATAAATTGGTACTGTTATTAAAACTGAGGTAGTAAAAAAGAGACCAATTATCCACTGACATTTAGCTAAAAATTTTTGCTCTCCTAAAATATAATATAAAGGTCTCATTATTCCAGCAGCTCCTTTTATAAAAAAAGTAATTAAAGCTATTCTGAGCAGGTATGAACTTTCAACATATCTTTCATTTATTAAAAAAAGAATTTCTTCAGCATATATAAATGCAGTACATGACATTATTAAAGTTGTAGATATGCACAATTGAGAAGATTTTTTTAATATTTCTTGTGTTTTATTTAATTTATTCTTTTGTATTAAGTTAGATATTTCACCGCCCCATACATAATAAGAGACTGTTGCAAAAAACATTAATGTTTCAGCTAAGCGTAAACAAATAAAATATGTTCCTACTTCTTCAGGAGACACTAAAAATGCTAATAGAAAAATGTCACTTCTACCAAGAAAACTCCAACCAAGAGTTCCAATCACGATTGAGGATTGATCCCCTCTCCAGTTTTTAATGTTTTCTTTAGAAGGTGTATCAATAGGTGGAAGTTGAACAGATTTTTTAAAGGTAAAAAAAGATACAAATGAGCTAAAAACCCATGAAAATAAGAATATACAAATTAAAACAATCGTTCGGCTATCAAATGGAATCAAGCTATTAAAAATAGTAAAGCTTAAAAAAACTAAAATTAAAACAAGGCCTGTATGTAATAACGATTCTATAATTTGGGCCTTTAGTGGGAAATCGAATCCACGAAGAGAGGTTGAATAAATCAACGATATTGCAGCAAAAGGTAAAGCAAATATAACTATAATGAGCTCATTTTGATAAATAGCTGCATTTTCAAAGAAATATACTAATAAAAAACTTAATGGCAATATTAAAAGTATCAACAAAAATACGATTTTCATTGAACGATTTCGAACATTCTTTATCAAGGCACCTACCATCCCCATCGATATATTTCTATATTCTGGAACTTTTCTAATTAAAAAATAATCTAGGCCAAAATTGGTGATGATGCATGCAATACCAAAGGCAGTTATTGTCCAAGAATATACGCCCAACTCACTTGATGTTAAATACCTTGCTAATGTCAAAGTTAAAACAAATCTCAATATGAATGACATGCCAAGAACTAAAGAACTTGTTGATAATAATTTTAAGATACCCATTTCTAATGACTAAAAAAATAAAGCATAAGGTTTTTAAATTGTTTTTTACTAAATGAAATTACGTCATTAATCCTTTGTTTGAAATTTTTATTTTTAATAGAGAATTTGCTAAAGTTTTTGTATAAAAGCTGTGGATCTTCATAGAATGAAAACCTATCAGGCATACACACCTTAATGTAATCAAGAGATTCAATATAGCTATCAGTTGAATGAACAAGACTTGTTTTCTGTGTATCAACCAATTGACGAATTTTTTCTTTTACCTTTGCAATTCCTTCATGTTTTCTACCATATGTATCCCAAAAAATCATTATCTTATAAGGATAAAAATTAATAACGTCTTTTGGGTCATCTAGTGAATCGTTCCATATGCCACCTCTAAGCTCAGTTATAGCAATTTTTTTTATATCAGGATGAAGTTCCTCTTCATCAATGAGCTTTAAACCTTCCTCAAAACACTTCTCTAATAACAACTCTTCTTTTTTTGATCCTCTTAGGCCTTCTTTTAAAATTAAAATATACAAAGGGACATACTCAAAATTTATTTTCATGTGATAGTCTCGAACCCACTCATTCCATTGAGCAATTTTCGCTAAAGTGTCAATTGCTGGCCTCCATCCCTCGGTAGCCATATAATGATCTAACTCCTCTAAAGTATCTCCAACATTTAATCCTAGATCTCTACTTAGCCTATTTATAGCTAAAGTATATTTATTATCTTCATCGTTCTTTTGGTTAATAGTGGTTTCAGATTTAATTCTACTAAGATAGCCTTTATGGTATAGAGCATGATATATGATTGAATCAAGTTCATCTTTTTTTGTGGGAATAAAAGATCCACCGGGCCCAGGAATTCTCCTCATAAGAGAAGCTTTTGCCATTTTGGGGGGTAGATATGACATCCCATGAAAGTCAGTACCATTGTCAGTATAAACATCAATAGGTATATCACCAGGATTATTAGTCAAAAAATCAATAACTATATTTTTATCTTCTCCATCTACAATTAGATCTAAGTCACCTTGAGATTTTTCTAAATTTGGTAATTCCTCATAAAACCTTGGAACTAGGTATCTTACTTTTTTTTCTTTAAGAAATTCTAATAGTCCCGAGATTCCTATCTTATTTGAAATATTTAAGGAATTTGTTGATAGCTCATTAGGCTTGATTAGCAGCCATCGGTTATATTTTGATGTGTTATTAAGTTTGATTATTCCCTTAATTGAAATAGATCTTAAAAGTAGTCTCCTAATTAATCCTAATATTATAAAAAAATAATATCTTGGGTATTTCAAAGAAATTGCTATATATTTTGACTTTGAAGGAAATCCAATGCATAGACTTTTTACAGAGTCTTGATCAAAAAAAATAATATCTTGAGCTGACCAAGAGGTGTCTTTAAAGCCAGAGTAATAATTCCAAAGAATTTCTTTTTTTAAGTATATCCTTTGACCTTTTCTTTTAAAAAAAATTTCAGCTTTTCTGGTATCTGAATCAATTATTTCTTTAGGGAGTTCACTATAAGAATAGCCATAGAAGCTTAATCTTCCTTCTGATAATAATCTTTCAAAATTTTTCATTGATTAGCCTATTTTGATTAATTTTTATATACTTCAATTAAATACCCAAATTTGATCCAATCATCGCTCCAATACTCTTTAGTGATTTTTTTTAAATTATATTCTTCAATACCACTAAGCTGATTAAGTGCCTGCTCATAGTCATGCCTCCAATGATCTACATAAGTTCCTCCTGAAGACATTTGTTCGCACAAAATAAAACCTTTTCTAGAAATACGCAACATATGATCTAATAAATATTTAAGATCTTTTGGACTAAAATACATTAAAACTGCATCTGTAATAATAATATCTACACTTCTAGATTTCAGTTTCTTTATACTTGATATATCCCCAATATCGATATTTATATTCGATAAATTATTTTCTTTTAAATATTCTCTACCTATTTCAACTGCCTTTTTATTAATATCAATTCCTTTGTAGTCTATTGAAGGAAAAGTTTGTGCTAGCTTAATAAGATTAATCCCACTTCCAGTTCCAAGCTCTAATATGCTTTTTATATTCTTTCTATTTAAAACAGCATTAACTATCAATTCTCTATGAGGATGTTCTAAACATTCATCATCAAGATATCCTTGTTCCCAATTTCTTAAAAGAAGATGTCTAAACCTCCAGATAAACCTATCAAGATACTTACCAAAATAGGGATCCAAAGATCGTTTAACAGTTCTAAGAAGTCTTTTCATTGTTTGGTATAGTTTTAATTTTCAACAATTTTTTTATAAATCAATTGCATTTTATTCATCTCATTTTTGTACAGATTTCGATCTATAATAGTTTCTTTTGCTCTAGTTCCTAGATTTATTGCGACTTCTTTGTTATCTATTAAATCTATTATAATTTTTGATAATTCTAAGTAATCTTTACAATCAAATAACCTACCATTTAAACCATCCTCAATCCAAAAATTGTTCTCCGCTGCATCTGTGATGATGACTGGCCTTGAACAAAACATTGCTTCTGCAGTGCTGCTAGCAATTCCACCATCACTCAAAGATGTTGAGACATAAATATCTAACGTGTCATAAAAATTTAATAGTTCTGTTGAATCCAATTTACCTAGAAATTGTATTTCTTTATTTAATGAATATTTATCAACAAATTTCTTTAATGACTCAAGTTCTGGTCCTGAGCCTGCTATATTAAAGATTACATCATCACGTCTTTCTAGCACAATTTTTGCAGCCTTTAGTAAAGTTAAAATATCGTATACTGGGTGTAAATTACGAATACTTCCTATTACGAACTTTGAATTTGTTGAATCATAATCAAATGGTTTTCTTTTTGAAATGAAAGCATTATCGTCTATACCAAACATTATAATTTTGATTTTATCTTCATCAGATCCCAACTCCACCATTCTGTCCTTGAGATGAATTGCATCACAGGTTATTAATCTTGATTGTTTTATTACCTTTTTTAAAAAAAATTTCTTAGCCCAGTTTTCTGAATTAAAAACAATATCTGAACCCCATGCTGTTGAAACTATTGGGATTTTAGGAAAAAAAAGGGATAAAAATCCATTCCATCCTAGGTAATGCACATGAATAATATCAGGCGATGCTTTTGAGATATATCGAATTGATTTAAATAATTTGTATAGATTATTTTTATGAAGTTTCTTAAATTCTACATTATCAATTTTTGGCATTGTATTTTCTGAAAATGAACACCAAGTTATTTTATTTTCTTTTACTTTTGCAAAATAATTAATCCATCTGTAGGAATGGGGGCTTGAGGCGTCTGCGATGAATAATATATGCATGTAACAACTATATTTAAGAGTTTATTATTTGGCAAATAGAAGAACAAATGTCGGTAACTTCTTTATCTTTTAGATATGGGTGCATCGGTAAGCTAAGAACACGTTCTGATAAAAAATTTGAAACATTTAAGCCAGATTGAACTGCGGGATAATGCTTATAACCAGCTTGTTTAGATAAAGGAATAGGATAATAAATAATACTTGGTATGTTTCTAGAGCTTAATTTATTTTGAATTCTATCTCGATTTTCTACAATAATAGTATATTGCGCCCATGCACTTTTGTGATTATCTTTACATGTGGGAGTATGCGCGATTGACTGAAGATTTTCGGTGTAAAGATTAGCAATCTTATTTCTTAAAATTAACTCATCAGGAAAAATTTTTAATTTTTCTATTAAAATTGCAGCCTGCACCGTATCCATTCTTGAATTCATACCAATGCGAATATTTTCATACTTATGAGAGCCTTTGCCATGAAGTCTGATAGAGTTAATTATTTCCGCATCATTTTCATTTTGAGTAAAAATGGCTCCACCATCTCCGTAACATCCTAATGGTTTTGCAGGAAAAAAACTTGTCGTTGTTGCATCGCCCATTGAACCAACCATTCTGTTCTTAGAAACACCTCCAAAACTTTGAGCTGCATCAACAAGAACTTTAATTTTTTCTTGATGAGCAATATTTGTAATTTCGTCTACATTTGCAGGGTGTCCAAATAAATCAACTGGAATTACAACAGCAGGTTTTAGATTCATTTTTTTACAGTCTAATATTGCTTTTTTAAAACTTTCAGGATTCATATTAAATGTATCTTTCTCAACATCAACAAAGAATGGTGTAGCTCCTAGTTGTGCAGGAGCCTCAGCAGTTGCTATATATGTAAATGAGGGAACAAAAACAGCATCACCAATACCAATTTGCCATGCCATTAGAACAAGACTCAAAGCATCCGTTCCATTTGCGCATGTAAGCACATGTTTAGATCCGGTAAATTCTTTTAGATTATCTTCAAATTTTTTTACCTCAGGTCCCATTATATATTGGCCATGATCTAATACTTTTGAAATAGCTAAATCAATCTTTTTCCTAATGAGACTCTGCTGAGCGTCTAAGTCAATAAAAGAAAATGACGTATGATATTCACTTGTTTTCATTATTAAAACTCATTTTTATATTTACTAAATATCTTTAACTTTTTTTATATTTTCGAACTTAACTTACCATCATTTATATATATAGAACAATTTTTTTCTTGAGATTTAGTTGCAGCTGTAAGCACTCTCAAGACCCTAATACCCTCTTCTCCATCAGTAATTGGTGAAGCATCCCCATTAATTAAATCAATAAAATGCTTGCATTCCTCTTTTAAAGGTTCTGCCTCTGGAATACTAATATAGTTAAGATTTTCTTTTATTGTTTTTGGTTTATTTTTATCAAAATTAATCTTGTGCTTATAGGAAGCAAGTTTTTGATTCCACGATTGAGTATCATCGAAAACTAATGACATTTTTTCACCTACGATAACTAACTTTTGCTCTTTATAAGGATTTAACCATGATACTGAAACATGAGCCTTAGTACCTGTTTCAAAATCCATATAAACTGTTGCAATATCTGCAATATTTTCTTGGATAATTGACTTAGATTGCATATTAACAGAAATCGGTTCAGCGTTGAGCAATGATAAGATCATTGACATATCATGAGGAGCGAAGCTCCACAAAACATCTTCTTCGGAGCGAATCTTGCCCAAGCTTAATCTGTTAGAATAAATATAACGTATTGAGCCCAATTTTTTTTCTGTGACGTATTTTTTAATTTCTTTAAATACAGGATGATATTGAAGAAGGTGGCCTACCATAAGTTCAACATTGTTAGCTTTAGCAGCAGTTATCATGTTCTGGGCCTCATTTAAATTCATTGCAATAGGCTTTTCAACAAAAACATTTTTATTTGCCTTCATAGCTTTTATAGCAAATGATGCGTGAAGTGGTGCCGGAACTGCTAATACAATACCTTTCACCGAGGATTGATCAAGCATTTCATCAAATGAAAGATTTGGTACTTTGAAAGTACTTGAAAATTTTTTTACAGTTGTCTTATCAGGATCACAAATTGAATGAAGGCACCCTAATTCATGAAAATTTCTAACTAAATTTTTACCCCAATGACCACAACCAACCACAGCAATATTTTTCATATAATCTTAAAATTTATCTATAAACGATATACATCAAACCCTTCTTTGGAGAGATCTTCTTTTTGATATATTGATTTTACATCTGCTATAACGGGAGAACTTCCGTTACAATAATTTCTAATTGTTTCTGCTTTTAATTCTCTATATTCTTTATGTCCAACTGCTACAATTAGCGAATCAACCTTATTATTACTATCAATTTTTTCTAAAACAATATCATATAAATCTTTTACTTCTTTTTTATCTGCCCATGGATCTGTTACCTTTACTTTAATACCCCACATTTTTAATACATTTATAACATCAATGATTTTAGTATTACGTATATCAGGACAATTCTCTTTAAAGGTTATGCCCATTACTCCAACTACACTATTTGATATATCTATACCATTAGAAGACATATGCTTAACTACTTGATGCACTAAATATTCAGCCATATTATCGTTAATCCTTCTACCAGCAAGGATAACTTCAGGATTGTATCCTACCTGTTCAGCTTTATGAGTTAGATAGTATGGGTCTACTCCAATACAATGACCTCCAACTAAGCCAGGCCTAAAAGGAAGAAAATTCCACTTGCTACCCGCCGCCTCTAAAACTTCCAATGTATCAATATCAAGTTTTTCAAAAATAACAGATAGTTCATTTACCAATGCAATATTTAAATCTCTTTGAGTGTTTTCAATAACCTTTGCTGCTTCAGCAACTTTAATACTGGGTGTTAAATATGTTCCAGCAGAAATAATACATTTGTATAAACTATCAATCTCATTGGCAATTTCTCTAGTAGAGCCACTAGTTATTTTTGTAATTTTATTGAGCGTGTTTACTTTATCACCTGTATTAATTCTTTCAGGACTATACCCGCAAAAAAAATCTATATTAAATTTTAATTGAGAAGCATTTTCTAAAATTGGGACGCAAAATTCTTCAGTGCATCCAGGATAGACTGTTGATTCATATATTACAATATCGCCCTTCTTAAGAATGCTTCCAATAGCCTCGCTCGCTTTTTTAATTGGTTCTAAATTCGGTCTTTTGGCACTATCAATAGGCGTTGGAACAGTAATAATATAAATTTGGCAATCATTTATGTCGTTTATATTATTACTAAACTCAAGAAATTTTGCACTTTGAATTTCTTCTTTTTTAAGCTCTAGGGTAATATCCTTATTCGATTTAAGTTCTTTTATTCTTTTTTTACTTGTATCAAAACCAATTGCTTGAAATTTTTTACCAAATTCTACAGCAAGAGGAAGTCCAACGTACCCAAGTCCTATTACAGCAATTTTTTTATTAGTTTTCACAGATTAAGGCAATTATAAAAAATCAACTATGCATTACCTTTGATTCTATAATATCTAAATAACGCAAATAAACTCGACAACACTAAACCCAAAAAAGTTCCAAAAATAGATATAAATGCCCTCCCAGGAGCAGATTTTTTCTCAGGAGCTATTGGAGAATTTATAACTTTGTAAATATAGCTATCGCTTACTGAAGCTAGCATTAAATTTTGCATCTGAGATTGCATAAGCTGACTAAGGCCGTCTTTTAATTCCTTAAGATTAGTTGTTTGCATTTGATTATTTAAAAATTCTATAGAATTTGAAGCTGTTTTTATATTCTCATCTCTCATACTCTCATTTATATTATATATGACTATTTCTAACCACTCCTTAGCCTTGTGAGGTGAAAAACTTTTTATAGATACAGTAACAAATCCGGTTTTAGCATCTTCTGATACTGAAAATATTTCTTTATATATTTCATAGGCCTCTTGATTAGAGGGAGCTGGACCATTAGTCCATTTATTTTTTGATTTATCAAAAAGTTTTGAATCATATAGAATAATATTTTTCTCTGAATCCCATCCATTTGAGGCGTAAAGATCTTCAAGAGTGATATTTGGAAGGAAGTATGTTGAAAAGAAATCAAATGATTTCATTCTAGCAACTGCTTCAGCTGATGGGTTGTTCGTATCAGTTGGTAGTGAAACTCCAGCTATTCCTGCTAATGTAGAGAAAGAGCCTAATTTAGAAGAAAGTTGATTTTTTTCATTTGCAACGGATAGAAGTGCTGACGATGTATAAATGTTTGGAAGATAAAGTGCATAGATAACTGAGCATATTGCTGCTAAAGAAGTAAAACTAATGATAGTTTTCTTAAAAGCAAATAATGCATTAATGATATCTTTCACATCAATTTCATCACTATATATATTTTTATCTAATTCATTCATACTATAAATACGTTTGGTACCCGAGGCCGGACTTGAACCGGCACGATATTTCTATCGAGGGATTTTAAGTCCCTTGTGTCTACCAATTCCACCACTCGGGCTTTAACAAATTATCACTCCTCTTCAATATTTTTATATTTAATATTCTGCTCGTCTTCACGATTTGTCATACTATTATACTTTGCTCTAATATGATTGTTAGTATTAATGGCATTTTTTATTAATCCCAGTTCAATATTTAAATTTTTAGCATACTTAATAATTGCTGACGAATCCTTTGGAAGACAAGCTCCACCAAAGCCAAATCTTCCATCATGTCCGGGAACTGCCATATGAGAATTTCCAATTCTTTTATCTCTTGCTATAAAATTAATAAAATTTTCCCATGATTCACTCGTTTCTGATGCAGAAAAAAGAGAATTAATCTCATTAAAAAAAATAACTTTAGTTGCTAGAAAAGAATTAATCGTATATTTAATTAAGGATGCTGAGATAATATCGGTAAAGACATAATCATGATTTATACATTTAGTATATTTTTTATATAATTTTGATAAAAGTTTTGTTGGTTCTTTTTTTCCACCGAAAACAATTAAATTTGAATTAATAAAGTCCTCCGAGGCATGTTTTTCTCTTAAAAATTCTGGGTTATAAACAAAGTCATACAGAATTTTCTCTAACTTAGTTATATTTCCTGGATGAACAGTACTTTTTAAGATAATTAATCCTGGAATATTAAGCTCTTTTATTTTTAAAAA
>MDTA01131704.1_pt1 | contig 25185 bp, 32 predicted proteins | sample 811151 | NCBI WGS metagenome assembly MDTA01 (sample SAMN05326648, study PRJNA326480) | marine metagenome | isolation source: seawater | place: Indian Ocean: South | collected 2010
CAGAACCCGAGCCAGAACCCGAACCAGAACCAGAACCCGAACCAGAACCCGAACCAGAACCCGAGCCAGAACCAGAACCCGAACCAGAACCCGAGCCAGAACCCGAACCAGAACCAGAACCCGAACCAGAACCCGAACCAGAACCTGAGCCAGAACCTGAGCCCGAACCCGAACCCGAACCCGAACCTGAGCCAGAACCTGAGCCCGAACCTGAGCCAGAGCCAGAGCCAGAACCAGAGCCGGAACCAGAGCCCGAACCCGAACCCGAACCCGAACCCGAACCAGAACCTGAGCCAGAACCAGAACCAGAAGCAGAACCCGAACCCGAGCCCGAACCAGAACCAGAGCCCGAACCCGAACCAGAAACAGAAGTGGAGCCCGAACCCGAACCAGAGCCCGAACCAGAGCCAGAGCCCGAACCAGAACCAGAAACAGAACCCGAACCAGAGCCCGAACCCGAGCCCGAACCAGAACCAGAAGACATGAGTCCACCACACATAACTACGTCAAATCCCAATGTATCCGGACAAATATTATTAAAAACAATATTAACGGCAGACGACTACTCAATAACAATTGACGACAATGTATTAATTTATATTCCAGATACAAATCTTGAAATAATAGCAAAACCAATACTCATAACAAATAAAAATCAGAATCATCAACAATTAGAAACAAATGCTTCAATAACACTAAATCCAGGAAATTACACAATATCAATACAAGAAGCCGCATTAATAGATGCAACAGACAATGTTTCAACGCAAATAATCAACCATGCTTTTACAGTAAACTATCCAACTATACAATTTAGTCCATCAAATCCTAACTTTACAATAAATAATCAATCTTTAACTCATATTATAGATATATCGCAAGCAATACCCTTTGCTCCATTTGATATAGACGATTTAATAATAACATGTTCTAGCACATATCAATATTTAGAATCAATAAATTATATAGGAAATGGTAATTTAGAATTAAAATTCACACAAGAAATAGAAAATATATCATATTTAGATTTTGACTTCATATATGTCCCCATCAACATTAGTTTTGAAAACAAATCATCACCGACAAATAATACAACGCTCTCTACAGACGTAAAATTAGAAATAAATTACAGAAACCCCACAATTATTAAGCCATCTAGCAAAACACTAACAAAAAAAACAGGAGAAACAGTTAGTTACACTATTAATCACCCAGACACAGCAATAAATGATTTGTCGTTTACGGTAGTAACAGACGAATCATTCCAAGGAACAATATCAACATCGCTATCAGCGATCGATAATATTAGCTCATATTTGAACATAAGCTTTGAATTAACATCAACAGATAAAAATACAATGGCAATTACAATTACAGCAAAAGATATTAATAGTAACGTAAGTGGATTAACAAATTCAAATACTATTATTGATACTATAATTTTTGATGTTCCATACATAGCAAGATCCTTTAACAACAGCACTAAATTATTCATCACATTCGACAAAACATAAATTACATCAACGTTGCATTATTCGTGTAATTAAATTTAATCGCAATATTTAGTGCGTTATAAACAATATAGGAAAACAAAAAGGACTCAATGTGTGTTTCGACAAATGTTATAATATTTAATCTCCAATTTGAGTTATATTCATCCGTCAAAACGTCGCCCAGCAAGGGTGGTGTCATTAAAACAATTGTTTTATCAAGACGATTTTTTCGCCTAAACGAACTGCCCTTAAATCTAAAATACCTAGCAAATGTGCGAACCTTATTTCCTGTTAACATTCGCTGGTATATATAGTTGCTATATAATCTAATTTGTATATATTTTTTATAATATATATAAATTCAATTTTTTATCAATGCACAAAATGCTTATTCATTAACCCCTGCAAATTAAAATAGGTTACTTCCGTTTTATTATCAACACCCAATAAACTCTTTAACTTTTCATCGGGAACAATAATTTTCTTGTTTTCGGCAAATTGTAAATTATTCTCTTTTATATAATTTATTAAATATTGAGTTACTTCTGTGCGTGCTATTTGTGTTCCATCGCTTCTTCCCATAAATTTACACAATTCGCTAGATACATCAGAAGGTTTAGCAAACCCAGATGGTTTGCGGTTTATCTTTTGGCGAGGCTTTGCTTGTTTCATTGCATGTTTAAGTTGCTTTTTTATATCGCGCTCTAAAACCTTCATATGATGATTTAATCCAGAAATAGCCTGTTTTAATGCAGTTAATGTTAAATAAATATTTGCAAATTGTTCTTCTACTGCACTCGAGGGTTGATATATTTGTGGTTCTACAACATTTTCTTCCATTTTTGAATTTTCTTTTATTTCTTTTGAAATATCGGCGGCGCTAATAGTTGATTTTGTCTTTGGTTGTCTAGGCATTTATATTAAATAATTAGTTAATTCTTTATATATTTTAACGCATTTATTCCTCTTCATACGCCCCTTCATCGGTCGAAGTGCGTTTTGTGCCACGACGAGCGGTAGGTCCGCGACGTGTGCCAGCCATACTGTTACGAGTTTCACACATTAGAGTCCCGCCACCAATTCCTGTAACATTGTCGGCTTGAAATTTATGTTTTTCATCGTTTGTTTCAGTAATAACAAAATTTACATATTCTCCCTGAACAAGATATTTATATTGTTCGGTGTTGCACCTAAGGGAGCTATGGTGAACAAAAATATCTTCACCCTTTTTTTCTTCAGAAATGACGGTAATAAACCCATATCCCGCACGACTATTGAACCACTTTACTTTTCCTTGCATTGTACCACTCGCCATTGTATTATAGATTATTTAATCTAATAATCTTTAAGTAGTTGAGACATAACATTTAGTAAAATTAATCGATTTCTGTAAACAAAATCTTTAGTATATATATATGCGTTCGTACATAAGTACACTCAGAAGACTTCAAAAAAGAAGATTTGGTCCACTACTATCTGTAGCGCCATCTTTAAAAAAAAAGGAAAGAACCAGTGTATACAAACTCAAAGTAGAAAAACGTAAATCAAAATGTGTTAAGTTGCCTAAAAAATCGTGTATAGCAAATCCCGATTGCAAACACGTTACAAAAAAAGGAAAGCGCCGAGCACATTGCCGCACTAATAAAAATATTGCTCGCAAGAGCAAATTTGCAGTAAGAAAGTAAATAGTTAATTGTCATCGTCTATTTTTGGGGCTAAATAGAAATTTAGCTCGGAAAGATCGTCGTCCAATTTATATGTCATTTTCATTGGTTTATCTTCTGAAAAATAAACCAATACATTTTCATTTGCCTTTTCAAAAGAACAAAAGTGTCCAAACAATTTCATACTGTATGAAACGTTGAGATTAAGATTTTCTACACAACTATATTCATCTACAAAATCTTTATCGTCGTTATTATCGTATAAAATGCACTTTAATTCGCCGTCTATATCGTTGCACTTAAATTCAATCAATTCATCGCTACATACAATGTTTAGTGTGTTTCCAAAAACATTCAATTTATCTACCACAGTTGAGAGAGTTTTTGACAACATAATAAATTCTACATCATAATCAATGGGTTTAATCTCTAATCTAGAACAAACATTATCCATAAGTGGAATGCTTAAATCTTTTTTAAAATCGCCCTCGGATCGAAATTCGATATTCATAAAATCCTCATCGTGAATGCCGATTTTGATCGATTCCTTATCAGAATGAATACTGAATACTTTTGCAAGAATGTTACAACTCATTGTAATTTCGGTTTCAGCTTCTATCGAATAATTAGTGAACCAGGTTTCGGCTAAGATAACTTCAAATACCGACGACTTTGAATTTTCAATACCCTGAATATAAAGTTTGTCTTTATAAAACATAATAGAAACACATTCTGCAAGTAAATTCATATTTTTTAAAATCTTAACAAAAGTCGCCGCTTTTTGGATATCATTAATATACAATTCCATAGTATAATAATGATAATAAGTTAAATTATATTTATTTCAATTTTCCTCCTTAAGTAATTGTGTATCTCCGCCATCCTTTTTTGCGTGTTCTACATTCTCAAAATCTACCATAGTTTTTACTTTATTTATAAAGGTTTCATGTAAGCCTAAAACTAAATTTATTTTTCCAATAGAATAATCCAACTTTTCTACCTTTGCCGAAAGTTCTTGCGCCAACACTTTAACTTCATTTAGAGTATCAATGGTCTGTTTATCTTGTGTGTTTTCACTTGGTTTCTTATCAAGCTTAACCTCAATTAAATGTTTCTCTAAAATAGAAATTTTATTATTTAAAATTTTAATAGATGTTGGAATACTGTATACAGGCGGTTGTGATTCATAATGAAACTCTTCATCAATTGGTCGCGGTGGCGGTGGCTGTCTGTTAGCCGAAAACTTATTTTCATTTGGTTTAGAAGGTTGAGTTCTTCTTCTTCTTGCCGAACTGTTTGATGTTGCACTACTCATTTATTGTTAATATATATTAAATAACCTATTTATGTACGCATTTTCATAATAACTTTATCATTTGAATAATAATTTTCAACAACAAAATCTTCTAAAGTATAATCTTCAATATTTTCGCGTTTATTAATTATTTTTAAAATAGGAAAATCATATACCTTGTTTTTCGTTTGTCGTTTTAGTTCTTCAATATGATCGTCATATATATGCACATTCCCCATAAAATACACAAAATCTTCAACCTCTAAATTACAATGATGTGCAATTAAGTGTGTTAAAAAACTATACGATAAAATATTAAAAGGGACACCAAGACCTACGTCACAGCTTCTTTGATATAAAGCACAACTTAGTTTATTATTTATTACATTAAATTGCGCCAAAACATGACACGGAGGAAGAGCCATTTTTTTAAGTTGACACGGATTCCACGCCGACATTAAAAGTCGCCTGGAATATTTTTTTTCGTCGTCTTTCAAAGAATCTATAATCTCTTGTAATTGATCTACACCTTGATTGCTATAATCACTATTACAATCTACATAATCTGCATTAAAATGCCGCCATTGATGTCCATAAACCGGACCCAAATCGTCTTCTTCATAATGACCAAGTCCAATAGAATCTAAATACTCTCGAGAACCGTTTTGATCCCAAATGTGAACTTTATTATCCTTTAACAATTTATTGTTCGTATTTCCAGAAATAAACCATATTAGTTCTTTTAAACATGTTTTCCAAGCCATTTTTTTGGATGTTAAAATCGGTATTTTATTGTCCTTTAAGGAAAATCGCATACTTCTTCCAAAGACAGTTAAGGTATTTCCATTTCTACCATTAATTAATGTCCCATTTTTTATAATATCATCAATTAAATCTAAATATTGTTGCTCGCCCATAACTACTATATTGACATTTTTTTATATCTTTCTATTATAATATGGGTAGCAACGACGACATTCCAGATATCACAAAACCCGATCAGGGTCTTCTTTCACATGTATTTAATCTTGATGCAAAATCAAAACAAGAAATCATGAACACATTACAATACGCTACATTAGCAGTTGTTCCAGTAGTTTTATTAAATAAAACTATTCAAAGAGTAATACCTGAAGCTGACGACACAAAAGCCTCTTTAGAAATAATCTTCGAGGTAGTCGGTCAATTAGGTTTAATCTTTATGGGTATATTTTTCATTCATAGAATAATAACATACGTCCCAACCTACAGCGAAGCAAAATATGACGCCTTTTCCTTAATTAATTGCATTACCTCGTTTTTGATTATTATTTTAAGTCTTCAAACAAAATTAGGAGAAAAAATGAATATAATAACTGATAGATTTTTATTTTTAATCCAAGGAGACACTTCTTATCAAAAGCCAGAAAAACAAAGCCAAGAAATGGCCGAATTTTCCGTTCCTCCAGTGCAGCAACAACCTATGACACAACCACCCCACCAACAACAACAACAAGCCGCGTCGTTTGTTGAACAATCTACTCCTATAGCAGCAAATGATATGTTGGGTGGTACATTTGGTTCCTTATTTTAAATAACTCTAAATTAAATATAGTATTTGTATTTTTTATCATGACATATACTATATTATGTCTACGCCACAAGACGAATTAAACAACAGATTATTTTCTCACTTCTCGTTTAATCCGAATAATGCAAAATCGTCTTATATAAGCACACCACTCGACACACTAAATAATAAATCACAAATGATCGACACAACAAAATCAATGAATAAATCGTTTGATGTTACGGTAGAAGAAAAAATCCGCACAAAATCCAACACCTTAAATGAAACTAGCGAATTATATTCACAAAACAAAGCATTAGAAGAGAGACAAAAACAAAATAACAAATACTTTGCATCAATTGAACAAGGCAACAAAAACGCACTCATAAGCGTCCAAGAAAAAAAAATATTCAACAACGCTTCTAGATTTTAATTAAACTAATTTATAAACTTTAGAACACACAATAGGTAATATAATTTAAAGATAACTTTAATTATCAATTGAATATGTATATTGTAGACGATGTTTGGTATGAAATAAAAACCTTTCTTTTTCATAATATTAAATTTTCAAAACATCTCAGTGACAATATACATATAAAAACCTATAATTCACTGCTTACAACAATTCCAAAATATACAAATAATCACGCATCGCCAAAAATAGTATTTTGCAGCAATAATTCAAATTTTAAAATTAAAAAAAGTCTATTTCATGTAATAAATCCACACACAAACAAATATTGGCTACTTTTAGAGTATTCTAGCAATTCTAATATAAGAATCGACGCATCATTGGCAAAAATAAATTAACCCGAACACATTTCACATTCTCCCTCTTCTTCGTCGTTAATACCACTATCTTGTTTTTTAGGAGTTATTGTAAACTGTTGGGGTTGATGTTTGGGTTTTCTGCGTAAATAATATATTCCGGTTTTTAGTCCTTTTCTCCAAGAATAAAAATGCATAGATGTCAATATCTTGTAATTAGGATCTTCGACCCACAAATTCAAACTTTGACTTTGACAAATATACGCACCCCTATCAGAAGCCATATCAATAATATCCTTCATCGACATTTCCCAAACGGTTTTATATTTCTCTTTTAGTTCATTAGGTAAATTGGATACCTGCTGAACACTTCCTTTATTTTCAATAATATTATTTTTCAAATCTTCGCTCCACATACCAATCTCGACTAAATCTTTCATTAAGTGTTTATTCACAACAATAAATTCCCCCGCCAATGTCCTCCGCAAATAAATATTACTTGTAAACGGTTCAAAACACTCATTATTTCCGAGGATTTGACTTGTGCTAGCAGTCGGCATCGGGGCTACACTAAGAGAATTTCTAATACCATTCTTAACAATAGACTTCCGTAAACTTTCCCAATCATACCTTTCAGATGGAACAACGCCCCATGAATCAAATTGAAATATTCCTTCGCTCATTGGAGACCCCAAAAAACTACTATACGCCCCGGCAGTATCGTCATTAAGATTCAAAATTTCATTATATATTGGTTTACAAATATTTGAAAGTTCGCTCTCGACTTCTACATAAGAATCGCCACTTTTATTAGAAAGTTCTTCTTTATTAATATTCTTGCGAAGCGTTTTCATATCAGCATTGCGTTTGATTGCAACTTCGTTTGACGCCTCCAATGCGGCATGATATATGGTTTCGAATATATATTTATTTATCTTTTTCGATTCGTTGCATGTAAATGGATAGTTCATTAAAGCAAAAACATCGGCGAGACCTTGCACACCAATACCAATCGGTCTATGTAATAAATTAGAGCGTCTAGTTTTTTCGTTTGGATAATAATTTACATCAATGAGCTTATTTAAACTGAATGCAACTTGTTTTGTTACTTCATGTAGTTCTTCGTAATCGAATTCTTTGGTTTCTTCATTTACAAACTTAGGCAAAGCAATACTTGCTAAATTACAAACCGCTGTTTCTGTAGGGGACGAATATTCAATAATTTCGCAACAAAGATTGCTACTTTTTATCGTTCCAAGATTTTTCTGATTACTTTTCTTATTGGCACTATCTTTGTAAAGAATATAGGGAGTTCCGGTTTCCATTTGACTATCTAATATTTGCAACCATAGATCACGTGCCTTCATTTTTTTGCTATAAATTCCCTCATTGACATAACTTGTATACAAATTAACAAATTCGTCGCCATAGCAATCGCTCAGTCCTGGAGCCTTATCTGGACAAAATAAATACCAATCAATATCTTTATTCACGCACTCCATAAAATAATCACATATCCAAAGGGCATAAAACAAGTCGCGCGCTTTCATCTCTTCGTCGCCGTGATTTTTCCGCGCCTCTAAAAACATCTCAATATCTCCATGCCACGGTTCCAAATAAATAGAAAAAGATCCATTTCGTTTACCGCCACCCTGATCTACATATCTTGCTGTAGAATTGAAAACGCGTAACATAGGAATAATACCATTGCTTGTTCCATTGGTCCCACGAATCGCACTACCAGTAGAACGAACATTGTGTATATGCAAACCAATTCCTCCCGCCCACTTAGAAATTTGCGCACACTCTTTTAATGTGTCGTAAATTCCATCGATACTGTCATCAACCATTTCCAATAAAAAACAAGAACTTAATTGTGGTCTAAGTGTTCCGGAATTGAAAAGCGTAGGTGTAGCGTGAGTATACTTTAAATTGGACATTAAATCATAACTTTTTTTAACATTTTCTAAATCATTTCCGTGAATTTCAAGAGCAACTCGCATCCACATATGCTGTGGACGTTCAACTATTACATTATTAACTTTCAATAAATATGCGCGTTCTAAAGTTTTAAAACCAAAATAATCAATTAAATAATCTCTCTCATAATCTATCATACTTTCGATAACGTCTTTATTATCATAAACCAAATCATAAATATCTTTTCTAATTATAGGACAATGTTTGCCGCTGTGATCTACGTATTTATATAAATCGCTTATTACTGCCATAAACTCGGACTTTGTTTTTTTATGATGATTTGAAACACATATGGCACTTGCCAGCAAATTATAGTCATATTTATGTGTAATTAACGACGCCGAAACCTGAACACATAATTCATCAACTTCGTTGGTTTTTATCTTATCGTGCATTTGTTCACAAACCTTTTCAGTTAATTTATGATAATTAACATCCAAGTTAAAACGTTTTACAATTACTTTAAATCTATTCAATAATTTTTGAAAAGAAATACTCTCTAAATCTTCGTTTCTTTTCAATACACGAATTTCTTCAGTTTCGTATTCCATATAGACATAGACAGAATAAAATTTTAAATCATTTGAACAATATATTAACTTAGATGACCGCGTCACTTGCGTTCTATTTTATTTGTTATCTTTTCTGTTCTTTTAGACATTATTGTCCCTATTACTTCCTTTACTTCATCTTCGTTTTCAAAATAATCAGATAGTCCCATTAAAAGAACCTTTTTACTCACAGCACTTCTTACTTTTTGAGTCTTATGAATAAGCTTAACATTGTTGCTTAAATTAAGTCCAGATATGTCACGTGCCTCCATAATTGAAACCAGATCCTCGGATACCTTTTTTTGCTGTTCTTTATATTGCTTTAATTGTTTTTTTAATGATTTGATCTCGTCTTCGATGGATAACCAATTTGTCACCACATTCTTTAAATTTTCGTTGTCGCCCATTTGCCTAATTATTTGCAATGGTTTGTGTTTAATTCCTATTTTAATTGTATTTACAATCAATATGACAGAGGTCGGGTGGTGTGCAGAACAACTAACCTCGCCGTTTATTTTATTTTTTGGAATAATTGCCGGCATATGGATTTTGGGGTTATCGTTTTTTATATGTAAATCATTAAAAATAAAACTACACGAAAACCACATATGCACAAAAAACTATTCCCCCAAACAATTGGAGATTTTAGAGAGAGTTGGTGACAAAAAGATAACCGCAATCTATATAAGCAAAAACGTAATTTCAAATTACAGCAAAATCGTCTTGTTTTTAGTTAGTTTTATAACAAAAGATAAAGCCTTTTGCGATGATGCGAAGATCAACTACGACCTATTAATAGAAAAGGGTTGGTTTCATCCATCTATAGTATTGGAAATAGAAGATGATTCTAAAATTCATTTTATTAAATTGGAAAAAATGAATACAATTGTATTAACGGATAATTTCAGAATATCAAATGCTTTTTGTCACAAACATACGAATATAAAGCACACACTGAACGATATCCTTAAAACGACGCGCGAAAAAATAGGAGATATAAACTTTTTTAATTGGAGCATTAATGAAAACAACTGCCAGTTATTCATAAAGGAAATTTTAGAAAGCGCCGAAATATTAAACGATGAAAATAAATGCGATATAATAGATGAAACAATAAAAACCAGATATACATTTGATGACTATCATTGGCACCTCTTTTATATCGGATATAATTGTTTTAATTTTGTTTCACAAATAAATGTTGACCTTGTAAATTATTTGATGGATAGTTTATTATTAAAATAATCTATTAGTTATAAAACTTTATAACTAATCTTAAACGATACTAGTAATGAATACCGACTATATAATAAAATATCTAAAAGAAAATTACATTTTAATCGGGGTTCTCTTGAGCTCTTTATATATTTTAAGAAAACCCGATAAATATAACTTAATCACCTTTTTCATAGTCGTCGTCTTTGGATATTTAATTCATCTCGCAGGACATCTAATTAAGATGAAAAAACTCGCAAAAAAAATAATGAAACCTTTAAAAAAATATATAAGAAGAAAGGAATACAAAAAGTCAATTAAAAACAAAATAAACTACCTTGCAGATTTATTTGAATTTCATCACAATACACACCACGATGACAAAGAATCAAACACGCCAATTAATCAATTATATGAATTTATATTAAACATTTTAACCCAAGGATTAATACCTCTATTTGCAATGTATATATTAAGAGAATTTTTAAACCTTATAAATTTGGAGTTATTCGTATTATGGGGGCTCGTATATGCAACCGTGCATTTGATTAATTTTAAATTCATCAAATCAGCGAGTCACGAAGAGCATCACAAAAACTATATTAAAAATATTCAAGACGACTTTCTTCTTGTAGATACATTATTCGACAGCAAATATGACGATTATTTAGAAAATGTTAATCATTATTCGGTTAACATTATTTTAACGACATGTTTATTAAAATATTTGCATAATATATAATGCTTACGCGTCTAATTACTATTATTTTAGTTATTAATGCACTATTTTGGTGTTTTGTTCCATATGAAATACAATGCGAACTTTTGAACACATATGTTTATTCAAAAGCCACAAAATGCCTACCATTTATTGTTCATATAACAATAGGAGGCTCTTGTTTTTCATTGGCGGTTTTTATAGCTAACTACGAATACATTTCAAAATTTGTAGATTTAATTATGAATAGATTTGACGATATCCTAAGTTTAAATAAATTTGGATAAACCTTTACAACATAAAGTCTACTAGCCCATATTTCAAACATGTATCTGAATCCAACCAAATATCCGTGCTCAATAAATCCTCCAATAATGTCCTATTTAAATTTGAATTTATCATATAAATCTCTATTACCTTTTCCATAAAAACATTCAAATTTGATAACTCATCTTTAATTTCACTGTATTTACCAGAAGTAGCGCCTTTTAGTTGATGTATCAACATAGACGAATATTTTGTTATGTAACGCTTTTGTCCGCATACAGAAATTAACGAAGCCGCAGACGCAACAAAACCATCTACATAAGTATAGACCGGTGTATCTATTTGTTTTATTACATCACAAACATAAAAGGCGGGCATCAAAGAACCACCCGGGCTTTGTATATGTAATTCAATAAAAGGATTCATTTGTGGATTGTCTACTTTTTGATGTTTCGCTTGTTTATCTAATGCAAATAGAGCTTGGGTTAATTCTAAACACGATTCTTCAGTAACAGAACCATAAAAATGCAAAGATAATTGCGAATGACTTTCCTTATCTGTAGCGTTCATATAGACATTTGTTTTTTCATTGTTTTCTATAAAAAGATCACACACTGCAACACCTCCAGTATATATTACATCTCTCCTATTTAATGATGAAACAGGTATAAATTCAGAACAAGAATGAATAGCTAAAAACAACAATGAAAACTTCATCATAATATTATAGTTGCCGTTCTTTTTATATTAAAATTTTACTGGTAATAAACATTAAAAATCAAACAATAAAGATACATAATCGAAGTTCAAATCGGGGTTAATAGATCGTTTATTGTTGATAGTTGTCAAAATCTTAATACGATATTCAGATTCAATACATTCTTTATAATGATCTAAATATTCCATACAATTTTCCCTATGAACACCACAAGACGGCAATGCCTTTTCTGAAGAAATACAATCAACATAAAGCGAAATGTAATGTATACACTTATCCATTTACTATAGTAATAAATGTTATTTTATATTATTTTCCAACAAATTGTTTTATTTTATCCATAACACGCAAGCTTTCTTCATTTGACACATCATATAATTTTTTATTATACTCTTTATTCACAATGTTTTTTTGTATCGGTCTAATTATTTCATATTTATACATTTTATGCAATACTTGCCATAGATAAACATTTTCATAAATATAATAAAAACTTTTCAGTAATACAAAGATAACGTTATCGTTTTTTAATAATTTATGTTCGTTATTATCAATAACAAGAATTTTGCTTATGGATTTCAAGTATCCAGTGCAACTATATAAATCAACGAGTGTTTTTTTAACAGACGTTCTACATCCAGAATTTAAATTAATTATGGTATCAAATTGTAAATCAATTAGTGTTTCTGTATATTCAACAAAGGCGTTTATCCAACGAATATCCATTGTCGAATTGGTGTAAAGAACAACTTTGATATTATACTTGTCTTTTAAATATTTTACATACCCAAGAACAGTAAAAATACCAGGCCTAAAAATATTGTAAAATGTTTTATATAATAAAAGTATTGCCTTTTTTGATATTTTTAAATTATGCAACTCTTCAAATTTCTTAGATACTTGGTATACTTGCGAAAAATATCCCAATGTTTCGTCCAAGTCAAATACAATACATTTGTTCATTTCATCATATAGTACATTATTATCTTAATTTTTCCAAAGCATTTATTATCATCAACTCTTCGTCCAAAAACTTCTGGAAAATATAGTTATTAGCAGTTGATAAATTAAAAACACGATGAAAGCCATTTTTACAAACAATAATATCATCGTATATATCGCAAATAAATCCACCATTCGTTAACTTAGTATTGTTTGGCATTATTTTAATCCATCTTATATATCTACCTGTTTCTAATTCAGACAAAGACTCTACAAAATGATAATATTTTAACGCTTCATGTAAAGACACTAAATTCATATGATCAACATTAAGCTCATTAAAAATATCTGTCTTCCTTCTCATTAGCCTTTCCATTTTGTATTTATCAATATCCATATAGACTATTCATTGATTATTTATTTAGATATCTTTATTATAAAAAACCAAATCTAAATCGTCCTTATGTTCTTTGGTGTCGTTATATCCATTACTAAACATTATATGTAACTTATTCACGTCTTGGTGATATTGGTATTTTTCTGCCATATTAAATTTCCTACCCCACATTTTTGAATGTATAGAAACGACACCATCTATATTTTTAGGAGGAAAACGATTAAATCCGCCATCTACTGTAATGTTGTTTTTGATAACATTTCCAACCCCGCCTGTTACAAAAGGAATATATGAACTCAAAATACACGCATCAACCGCTTCTTCTAGTGTTTTAAAATTATACATTATTGTTGGTCTCATGCCAGAATAAGTCAATTTAGATACACAGATATTTAGTTTACTGAGTTCGAACTCGTCTTCAACGTAATTTTCCTTTATATAATCTCCTACATTAGTCATGAGATTCGCCAAAGAATCCGATTTATCCAAAATATCCTGTTTTAAAATGTCATCAAATATTTCTTCGTTGGATTTTTTTGCTGTTAAAAACAAAGAATTCCATGCACCGGCCGAAGCCCCTAAATAAGAATAATTATTTAGATTATAATTGTTTTTCAAATATGAGGCAACACCAAATGTATAAAATCCAGATAAACCACCCGGATTAACAGTTATCAATTTATTTTGATTTATATTTGCGCCAAAATCGCGAACGTTCAAAAAATTTAGCAAAAACAACAACAATCTCATAATTATATATATATACCTTAGGTTTAAACTTATATAAGTATAAAAATTGAAATAATTAACAACTCATATTATAGAATTAAAAAATGCTAAAACGAACAATAGCAACCCTACCTCTTAATCAATTTGAAATTGTTCTACAGCTTCCGCAAGTAAAATATATTCTACAAGAAACAACCCCTCCTTTTGCAATCGATGTAAACAATTTCTAGTAGATCTTAGTTGTCATAGTAACAAATACAATAAAGAATGTCCATTTTTCGCAGAAGATATTAAAGTAAAAAAAAATAAAAACAAATATTATAACACAAATGAAAAATCTAGTAATGGATTTACTTATAGAAGCTAGTGTAGTAGGAATAGTATTGGTTATTGTAGGAACAGGAACAGCTTTTGTTGTAGGAACATTTACTAAAACCGATTTACCCCCAGCATGTAAAGACTGGAATAAAAATTATGCAATGGAATTTTCGCTGTTTTTTACCGGATTTGTTTCGCATTTACTATTCGAAGTTACGGGAATTAATAAATATTATTGCAAAAACGGCGTCGCGTGCAAAAATTAATTTATAAATATAAGTTATATGTTCAGCTCACTAAACAACAAATATATAAAAACTATTAACGATAGTAAATTTCTAGCCGGCGTAACAATGCTAATGTTAAATGTAGGTGCAAAATATGTATCAATTGGACTTAGTAAATCACAAGAGCTTTATTTAACATCAACAATTGCGAGACAACTTTTGATATTTTCTGTGCTATTTATTGCAACAAAAGATGTTATTGCCTCAGTAGTATTAACGATTGTTTTTGTATTATTTGCGGACTATATTTTCAATGAAAATAGTAAACTATGTCTACTTCCTCACTCTATGAGAAAGGTAAAGGACGAAATAGACGTAGACAAAGATGGGATAATATCCGACGAAGAATTAAATAATGCCATCGAAATATTAAGCAAAGCAAAAAAAAAGAAACAAGACCAAGCCCATGTATCAAATTATTTAAAATAAAAATTACGCAAAATCAGGATTCCATCCATTATAACCATTCATAAACTTAACTACAAAAGGATCTTTTTTTTCGTTTGGAACAATCACATAGGCATGTCCAAAATCTATTATCCAAATGTTTTCATTATCGTCTTCTATAAAATTATAACCAGTAATATCCGGATAACAAATACCTCCATTCCATAAATTTTTTATAATTTTTCGAATTTTACTATAAACGGTATTAGGAGTATTTTCATTCAAGTCTCCATATTTATCGGCAACAGTCATATAGTGCAATCTACGCAAATACATAACTTTATTATCTCTGTGATATTCAACTACATCTGGAGTAGAAATATTCAACGCCTTCTTTGCAATAACACAAAGATTAAATTCATTTATTGTTACTCTTTTTTTAATATAAATATCATCTGCACTCATATATCTACACTATATGAGGGTTTATATTTATATCAATTTTTTAGACATTTAAATCTTCGCCATAAACATGAAATCCAATATGCTTTAATCTGATGGATTTATCCGCAAAAATTTCTCCATCAAATTGATTAAATAAATGAGAAAAATAATAATCCTCTGTTAAATAATCGCCGTTTACGACATTGCAATCAAAAAAATTATATAATGTCGCATTTTCGCCTTCCGAAACAGGTAATTCAAATGTATCTACATATAGTTTGACTCTATCAAATGCAACCCGGTTTAGTAACATAAATCCGGTAGCGGCATACTTAACTTTAACTAAATTCTCTCCTTTTGTAACTAGTGGTTGACTAAATACACTACTGGGATTTAGTCCAATCGTTCCGTTTTTTATTAAATATTTTTTATTAGGATATACACCAATAACGCATTCTAAATCGTGTTCTAATAATTTCTTTACATCTAATGGATTCCAACAAACATCCGCATCTACAAATAGAAGATGTGTAAAGCTTTCGTCTTTCAAAAATATATAAGATAACATATTTCTAGCACGAGTTACTATTTGATTTCCTATGAATCGTATTTCAAATTCTATATTCAACGATTTCAACATTAAACATGTGGCTACTAAGGATTCGGTATACTGAGTATATACTTGTGAACCGTAAGCGGGGGTTGCAATTAAAATTTTCATTATAAATATTTTAAAGTTTAAAAATATATAAGTTAAACATATTTTTTTCGTAATTCTAGTGTTATTAAACCGCACATTATTAATATAAAAATAAGTGCATATAGATTTTGCATTGAATACACCGTTTTTGGTTTTTCTATTGGCGGTTGAAATACTTTATTCATTTTATTAATAAACTCATTATAGGAAAATTCTTCTTTTCCAATTTTCTTATTAATTTGATTGTGTATAAAATGCATCCATCGAACAAAAGCCGATTTAGAGTCTAAATAAGGTTTTACTGGATAAAGATTCAACAAATAACTAAACTCTTTGCTAATTTCTTCATGTGGTAGAAATAAAGGCAGATTTTGAATTAAATCGTAATATTTTCTCTTACATGTATCATTCGGATACTGAGGATATGTAAATGTTATTGTATGGAGAACAAACCAATAACGACTGCCCCATATTTTTGGGTCAATATTCATTATAGTAGCACAATATATAATATGTTAACTAAAAACACATTATGCGTATCATACAGAATATAATGTTAAAAATATATTTTATATGGCACTTGTGTTAGGAAAGACAGATATAAATTTTGATAAAATTACTTTAGGAATACCAAATAGATTGCAAAATAATGTGTATTTTTCAAAAATATACTACAATAACGAACCGCTGTATTTACAAACAAATGAGTGTTTCACTTCGTCCGGTATTAAGGATTGCAAAAAAAAATCGATTTGTGAATTAATATTTAGCGATCACGAGAATCTTGTATTTTTTTTTGAAAACTTAGAAAAAACCTTAAAAGACAAAGTTTTGGATAATAGCGAAGAATGGTTTGAAAATGCATTTACTATAAACGAATTAGAAGACACTTTTATTTCAACTCTGGCTTATCATAAACACGGTATGAAATTAAAAACCCAGCTTCACAAAAATAAAATTACAAATAAAATAAACTTAAACTGTTATAATATTGACCACAAAGAAATAGATATTGAAAATTTGTCTTTAGGAAGTTCATTAATTCCCATTATTGAAATTCTAGGAATAAAATTCACAGACGAAAATTTCTCAATTGAAATAAAATTGGTTCAGTGTTTAATAACAACAAAGGACGATGTATCAACGAAAAGTTGTTTATTTTCAGATATTAATGTTGGAGATTCTAAAATCGAAAACCCGAAAACAAAAGTTAATTCGACATTAGAAGAAATTAATTTTGATATAGACGAAATAAAAAATGAAACTGACTCTATAAAACTAAACTTTGACGACGCTTCGTCTGATGAAGAAGATGAAAGCGATGATGATGATGATGATGATCGCGATGATGATCATGATGACGACGACAAAGACGAAGGCGAACACGACGACAACCACAAAGACTACGACAAAAAAGAAGCAAAAGAACAAATAAAAAAAAATACAGAATTATTAAAAAATGCTTTTAGTAATTTTAAAAATTTAAAACCATTAGAAAAAGAACCAGTTATAGAAGAATTTACGTTTGATGAAAACTTTTATACAGAAAATTGCGATGAAAATAAACCAATTCATTTAAAAAGTCATTCTGACATTTATAAAGAAATTTGGAAAATTTACAAAGACGAGGCTTATAAAATCCGACAACAAAATATTAAAGTTGTCCTTAATTCTAAAAATATACACACAAATTTTTTAATAAATGAAATTTAATGAAATGTGCTTTAACAAAAATATTTTATCTATTATTACTATAAAGATGTCAAAATCAATATCTCTCGGTAAAATGTCCAACTCTTTAAAAATTAACAACGAAAATTTAGAAGTTATACTTTTTATAGTTGTTGCCCTCGTTGGATTATTTTTTGTCCAATCATACAACAATTCATTTAGTTTAGACAAAATGCCACCGGCAATAAATGAACCATTCCCAACTGTAGAAAACGCCGCGCCTATAGAAGAAGCCCCATCGCCAAATACCAGAGATCTTATGCCCAACTTAAAAAATGACGAATTACTTCCCCAAGGACCATCGCTATTACCCGATTTTGCCAGCGCTCGCGGCGAAGTCTTCACCCGCACAAAAGGACCAGCCAATTTACAACTTCGCGCCGACCCCGAAATCCCTGAAAATGGTCCATCCACTGGCCCATGGTTACAATCGGTATTTAAAGAAAGCCGCACAACCAGAAATCCTGGTTTAGTCGTATGTTAAGTAAAAAATAATTAGCAATTAATTGTGTAATACTATTATATATGATAAAAATAATAGTATTAATTCTACTCGGAACAGCACTTATATATTATTCTTTAAATCAACAAAAATGTAAAGTAGTAGACAATCAAACATTTTGTATCAAACCCGAAAGCGACAAAATCAAATACGAAACCCTACAATATATTGACACAAATCTAGAAAAAATTGTTTTATACGTAAAAGAAAAATACCCCAATAAATCTATAACCAAATCCCTCGTCAAACGATACGACGAAACAACAAAACTATCCGAATTAATTGATACTGAGGATAACGTTGCGTATAGTAAAAATAAAGGCGAAGAAATAGCTATATGCTTAGAAGATAAAAATATCGATAAAAATACGATGATGTTTGTATGTATTCACGAATTAAGTCATATTGGAACAAATGAAATAGGACACACGAGAAATTTTTGGAAAAACATGAAATTTTTGTTGGAATGTGCAGTAAAATTAAATATATATGTTCCACAAGACTATAGCAAAAACCCAGTAACATTTTGTGATTACAAAATCACTTCTTCGCCCTTGTATAAAAAATACTAATTTTATTATTAAATATCCCTACATGCGTTCATTTTTCTAAAAACAGTCCAAAAAAATACACACGCCTACATTCTATAAAAAACAATAAAATATTTTTTAAAATTAATACTCTTTATAGAATATATAATGACGGCAATTAAACCAACTGACAGCGTTATGAGAGACAAAATAAAATCCGACGAATATAACACCACATTAAATGAGATTAACATGCAATATACCGAAATGGACAAATTTATTGGAAATTTAGAGAGTGACATTGTTTCAATAAAAGACTTTGAAACATCGTTATTAGGAGACCAAGAAAGAGGTTATGATGTAGGAACATCACTAGATACATTAGGATTTCAAAAAGATTCTTTACAAATCGACTTGGATTTCTTTATTCATATGAAAGAAGTATATATTCAAAAGTTATATGGCGACCTTTATAAATACTGTGACGCTATTATAGAAAACGCTTTAGCAATTGAAGAAATACCAAACGGATTTACAAGAGAACAAGTAAAAGAACGCAAATTTAGAGGAGTTGTGCAATACCCAGCAAAAATGATCGAAAATCCAAACGCAGTAAATCCAGATGGAACGCCGGTCGATGGCGAACCAGAAACAATTCCGGATCCTTATGCAAAATATGACATGAACGGTATATTTACTCTCATCAGCACAATTGTTGTAAATTTAAGAGAATTGGCAGACGACATAGGAACATTTACTGACAAAATAAATAACGCAAAAGAACGCGAATCAAGAGGATTTAGTTTAGGAAATTTAATAATGAATCTCGAAGGTCAACAGCAAAAACTTACACTTGAATTCGACTCATATATTGAAAGACTAAGTAAATTTTTAGACCAAAATAAAAATTTCTCCACAAGATGTCTTAATAGAATTCAAATGATATCTTCAGAAATTGTAACAGCAGAAGAGCAAGCAAGTAACAGCGAACCAGAACCAGAACCTTCCCCTTAGGAGGTAGATAAAAATTGATTTAAATTTAAACTAATATATTATATACAAAATGATTCCGATCAAATGTTTCACATGTGGAAATGTTTTAGCCGATAAATACAGATATTTCAAAAACGAAGTAGAAAGATACAAATCAACAGAAACTACATATCTAGACACAGATGAATTAAAAAAAACACCAGAAGGAAAGATTATGGATAATCTACTATTAAACAATGTATGCTGTCGTCGTCATATGTTAACACATGTAGATATTAAGTAAAAATATAATATATATATATAGATAATTATGGGAAATTTGTTTTCTACCCTAACAAAATTAAATATACAGACCCAAGATACTATTCAAGGCAACGGAAAAGTACTAGACGCACCAAAATTTACATCAACCGAAATTAAACAATTAACGTTAGATTATACCACAAGCATAGTTTATTTTGTTTTATGTATAGTAATTATATTAGCGTGTGATCAGCTTGAATTTTCAGATCAAACAACCGCTTTTTTTACTTTAGGAATTACTTACGCCTTTATTACTATTTCTCTTAGTGCAGAATCGATGATGTTTGTTATGTTAGAAGTAATAGCTTGGGGTGTTTTAGTAGAACTAGCCTCCCTGATGGATTATGAACTTTTAGCATGGTTCATGGTATTTATATTACCAATTTTAACAATTGCACAAAGCATCTATTACTTACTTTTTTATTTATCTTAGGTTAAATACAATATCTATATATATTATTAATGATAAATCAAAAAGATCACAATAAAATAGCATGGGATGTAATTGACAAAATGTTCAAAAATGACTATAATCATCTAGTAAGTCATCATCTCACATCATATAACTTATTTTTTGGCGAAAAAATTAAGAAAATAATGAAAGATAACAACCCCCTTAACATATTTAAAAAATACAATTCCGAAATAGGCGATTATGAATTAAAATGTTCTATGTTTTTTGGTGGAAAAGACCTATCAAAGATCTATTATGGAAAACCAATAATGTACGACGACGACAACGAACATTTAATGTTTCCAAACGAAGCAAGATTAAAAAATAAAACATATGGATTCAATATTTACTACGACATTGAAGTGGATTTTTTAATTATAAACGAAGATAAAACAACCAGCGAATTTTCTACTATATTGAAAAACATCGACTTAGGTAAATTTCCTATTATGTTGCAATCTAATTTATGTGTCCTAAGTAAACTTACTCCCCAAGCAAGATATTATAGTGGAGAATGTATAAACGATAAAGGTGGATATTTTATCATAGACGGAAAAGAAAAGGTTGTTGTTTGTCAAGAACAATTCGCAAATAATATGTTATATGTGAAATCGGATTATAATGAAATCTATAGTCATAGTGCCGAAATACGCTCTGTGTCCGAAGATGCATCAAAGCCCGTAAGAACAACATCTGTGAGAATTGTTCGCCCAACTTCAAAATATTCTAACAACAATATTGTAGTGCTTATTCCAAACGTTAAAAACCCGATTCCGTTATTTATTGTATTCAGAGCCCTGGGAATTATTTCCGACAAAGAAATTATAGATCACTGTTTATTAAACTCTGAAAAATATTCTGATTATATTTCTCTCTTTTCTCCATGTGTTCATGATGCCGGGCCCATTTTTACACAAGATTTAGCATTAAAATATATAGCAAAATTCACCAAACATAAAACAATACCATCTACATTAAACATATTAGCAAACTATTTCATCCCGCACATGGGCGAATTACATTTCAGACAAAAAGCGTTTTTTCTAGGACACATGGTGTTTAAATTGTTAAAAGTCTATAAAAACGTAGAAACATCTACAGACCGCGACAGTTTTAAATATAAGCGCGTTGAAACAACCGGCTCGCTTTTATACGATTTGTTTCGCGAATTTTATCAAAATATGTTAAAAGAGCTTCATACAAGATTCGATAAAGAATATTATTATAAAGAACGCGGCTCGATATATGAAAATGAAAAATTCCAAGATCTAATAGACAATAATTATATAAACTTTTTTCAAGAAAAAGGATTTATTGTTCAAAACGGATTCAGTAAAGCATTCAAAGGTCAATGGGGTTCAAAAGTATATACATCTAAAGAAGGTATAGTTCAAGATTTAAATCGTCTTTCGTTCAATTCTGCCATATCTCATTGTAGAAAGCTCAATTTGCCGCTCGATTCAACCGCAAAAGTTGTTGCGCCGCGACTATTACATGGCTCTCAATTTGGATTCATAGACCCAGTTGATACGCCCGACGGAGGACATATCGGATTGCACAAACACCTAGCAATATCTACAAAAATATCAGATTCTACACCTCTAAAAGAAATGGTCGATTTTATAAAAACGCTCGATATAATACCATTAACAAATGTCAATATAAAAGATGCCGATTTTTATTCAAAGATTTTCGCCAATGGCTCGTGGATTGGAGTTACAAAAAATCCAAAAAAGATTATAGAAACATTTAATATTTACAAAAGAAATGGTATAATCCCATATTTATCTACGATAACATTTAATAATAAGGATAATATCATAGATGTTTTATGTGATTCTGGTCGACTTTTGAGACCACTATTTCATGTTACAACAAAAAATATACCCAGCTACATCAACGACGACGATTTACACAAACAATCGTGGGTAGAAATGGTTTCTGGAAACCGAAATAAGGCTATCAACAATAAAACAATTTATAAAATGAAAGATTTATTTGGTGAAAATATTTCCCTAGAAAATCTCTACAAAAGTCAAGGAATAATAGATTTTATAGATTCTTCTGTGGCAAACAATGCCTTCATAAATATATATGATTTCGAATTTACAAAACCTTACACGCACATGGAAATCCATCCATCATTGATGTTAGGTGTTATGGGTAATCAAGTTATATATCCAAATCATAACCCAGTTTCTCGCGATTTGTTTTCTTGTGGACAAAGCAAACAAGCAGTTTCATTATATAGTTCGAATTATCAATATCGCACAGACAAAATGTCGGTAATATTAAATTATGGACAAATACCACTTGTAAAATCGCGTTACTTGAAATACATTAATAACGAAGAACATCCATATGGCGAAAACGTAATTGTTGCAATAATGTCATATAATGGATACAATGTTGAAGATTCTATTTTATTCAACGGCGCATCTATTGACAGAGGATTATTCAGAACTACATACTTTTCCACATACGAAGACAAAGAAGAAATATTAATGGACAATAATAACATTAAAACAAAAACAGTATTTGCAAATATCGAACAACAAACAAATATTAAAAATATATTACCAGGATTTGAATACCATCATTTAGACGAAAGTGGGTTAGTAAAAGAAAACACCGTAGTAACGGATAAAGTTGCTATTATTGGTAAAATAACAACAGTAGACGATGGTATAATTAACAAATCAAAAAAGGTTAAAAAAGGTCAACTGGGTATAGTAGATAAAGTATATGTTTCGGACAACGAAGAAGGTAGAAGAAATTGTAAAGTTCGTATTCGCGAAGAAAGAATACCAAACATAGGAGATAAATTTTGTTCTAGATGTGGTCAAAAGGGGACAGTTGGCTTGATTATTCCAGAAGAAGATATGCCGTTTACAAAAGACGGATTGAAGCCCGACATAATTATAAATCCACATGCATTACCCACACGAATGACTATTGGGCAACTAATCGAAACAATTTCAGGAAAGGCATCATCTATACTAGGCTCTTACGCGGATTGCACAGTATTTGACGACACTGGATTGGAAAAATATAGAAAAACATTAGTTAATAATGGATTTAATTCATATTGCAATGAAGTATTATATGATGGTCAAACCGGAGAACAAATAGAATCAGACATATTCATTGGTCCTACTTACTATATGAGACTAAAACATATGGTAAAAGATAAAATAAATCACCGTGCTGGAGGGCCAAGAGACAGTTTGACAAGACAAACCGTTCAAGGAAGAGCAAATGACGGAGGACTAAGAATAGGCGAAATGGAACGCGACGCATTAGTATCCCACGGAATAATGTCCTTTTTGAAAAATTCTATGGTAGATCGCGGCGATAAGTTCTATTTAGCAATATGCAATAATAGTGGAACAATCGCCATTTATAATAAAGAAAAGAATACGTTATTTAGTCCATATGTAGATGGTCCTATTGTTTTTGACGAAACAGAAGGCGTAGAATACGATTACTATAAAGTAAAAACTAAATCATACATCACAAACTTTGGAAAAGAATTCAGTCTTATTCAAGTTCCGTATTCACTAAAACTATTAATGCAAGAACTTGCTACAATGAATGTTCAAATGAGAATAATTACTGCAGATAATGTCGAAACTTTAACAAAAAACAATAGGCAAAATTTTGTCGTTAAGGCAGATAAAATTTTAGCAGGAAATGCTGCAAATGAAAAAATGGACGACTTTGAAGAAATGGCCGACTTTGAAAAAATGGACGACTTTGAAAAAATAGACGACTTTGAAAAAATGGATGACACTATTGTAAAACATGTTGCGTTTAGTGTTGACGAAACCGTAAAATATTTAAAATCATACGACGATTCGTCGCCACCGCGCCCGTGGATTATAAGATCTATCGATAATTCACTTCCAGATAAAAATATAACAATATTTACTCTTGTAGATCAAAATAACCCCCAAACACTTCCTCCAAATACAATAATAGAAAAACGTGTTCACAATAAATTAACAAACACTTACGAAACTCCTGCAGTATTAATTGTGTCAAAAGAAGATATTGAACATTTTGATAATAAATATAAAAATGAAAATCCCAAACCAAAGTCTTTAGAAACAAACAATAAAAATAGATTAGGCGATATATATATTGAAAACTACGAGCAACAAGACCTTCAACAAGACATTCAACAAGACCTTCAACAAGACATTCAACAAGACCTTCAACAAGACGAGCAAAAAAACGAAGAACAAG
>MDTA01110484.1_pt1 | contig 25164 bp, 24 predicted proteins | sample 811151 | NCBI WGS metagenome assembly MDTA01 (sample SAMN05326648, study PRJNA326480) | marine metagenome | isolation source: seawater | place: Indian Ocean: South | collected 2010
AATACTTGATTTATATAACTATGGAAATTTTTATAAAAAAATATTTGAGTCTGAAATGTTCTTAACTAAGTATGTATATTATCTAGAAAAATATTCAAATCCAAAATACTTAAAAATTTTTAATGAGAAAATTCAAGAAGAATTTAATAACAATTTAGGTAAGATTTACAAATCTAGTCCATACTATAATTTTCCACATTATTTAATTGAAAATAAACTTGAAGCTATTCAAAGTTTTATAAATCATCATGACCCTGTTTATTTTGAGTTATTAAAACCTTCTGAAGATGATAAAAAATTATTAATTAAAATTGGTAATAAACATATTTTACCAATAAATTTTGAAAATATAACTCTTACAAGTACCAGTGGTGAAGTATCTAAATTCGAGATTAACAAACGTATTCAGCCACGGGATTTAAAAATATTTGATCAAAATCAATTTGATAAATCTATAGTTAAATATATCAAAACTTATATTGATAAACCATCATTCGATCATTTTAAAAGTATAACTTTAAATTATAAGATACTAGGAAGCAAAAATGTTAAAACTAAAGTAATAGAAAACCCAACGGTCTTTGACGAATTAGAATTAAAAAGTGAAAATTTCACAAAGTTATCAAAAAATTTAGACACAACTCTAAATTTCAATTTTATAAAAAAAAACAAAAATTTGTATATTATTAATCAAGGAGATTGGTTTATTAATAATGACTTAATAATACCAAATGGAAAAAGATTAATTATTGAAAGTGGTACAAATATAACTCTTACAAACAAAGCAAGAATAATTTCAAAGTCGCCGATTGAAGCTATTGGCACGCCAGATAGGAATATAAATTTTATTAGTAAAGGAGGCAGATGTTTTATAGTTAGTGAAAGTAAAGATTTATCGGTTTTTGAAAATGTAAATTTCTTTGAATTTGAGCATTGTTATGAAAATGGCATAAATTCTGAAGGATCTTTTAATGTTTATAATTCTAAAATAAAAATGAAAAATATACTATTTTTTAAAAATCTTAGAGGTGATGATGGAATTAATTTTGTAAGTTCTGAATTTGATATAGAAAATGTTTTATTTGAGGAAGTTTTATCTGATTGTTTAGATATAGATTATTCTGTTGGAAAAATAAAAAATATACAATTTAAAGTTTGTGGAAATGATGGCTTAGATATTTCAAATACAAGCTTAAATTTGGAGAATTTTAATAGTATAAATATAGGAGATAAAGGTATAAGTGCTGGGGAAAACAGCATTTTGAGAGGAAAAAATATCAACATAGATAATGCATTTATGGGACTTGGTATAAAAGACGGCTCAGAGATTAAATTGGATAATATTAAAATTTTTAATTCAAAAATACCAATCGCCGCTTATATCAAAAAACAGACCTACAGCTACCCAAAAATTAATATCACAAATTATGAAAACATTGGAAAAGATAAAGAGATATTTGAAGTTGGAATAGTTAGCAATATTAACAACAAAACCTACACTGGAAAATCAAAAAATGTCTATCAGGAAATTTATAAATAAAAAGATAAATAACCATAATAAGATAAGCAATTTCAGAAATGAAAAAAAGATTCTTTTTTTTGAAAGCGAAATTTTTTTAAAAAATTTTCTTAAAATAAATAATTTTAAAGAAAAATATGATCAGAGACGTATAAATAGTATTTATTTTGATGATCATAATTTGACTAATCTTTTGGAAACTATTGATGGAGAGAAATATAGAACTAAGATAAGATTAAGATGGTATGGAAAAATAGAAGATATAAATTTAAAGCCTACTTTAGAGGAAAAAATTAAAGTTAATGCAAAAAATTATAAAATTTTTCACCCATTAAAATTAAATAAAATTAAAGATAAAATTAAAGTTAGACACATTAAGTTTGAAGTTCTAAAGCAATTAGATAAGGAAAGTTTAATTAACTATAAATTCAGAAATGTAGAACCATCCTCATTTGTTTCTTATAAACGAAGTTATTATGAAAAAGGGGATCTGAGAATTACATTGGATAAAGAATTAATTTATAGAAATCTTATCAAACAAAAGTATATTCAAAAAAATGAAAACTTTAAGAAAGAGAGATTTTTGATTTTAGAATTTAAGTTTAAAGATAAGAATTATAATTTAGTCAGAAACTTATCTTCACAAATATCAAATAGATTTACAAAATTTTCAAAATACGAATATTCGTTATTAAATTAATTTTTACTTATTTAAATAAAAATTTCTAACGGTCTTAATAATATAATTTTGTTCCTTTATCGATAAGTGCTGATCACAAGGAAATGATATAATATTTTTACAATGGTAATCTGTAACTGGAAAATCGTTTTTTTTATGTTTTAAATACTTTAGACTTTCTTGAAGATACATCGGTTTTGGATAGTGAATTTTTGCTTCTATTCCTTTCTTTAAACAATATTTATATAGTTTATCTCTATCTTTTGCGAAAACTATATATAAATGATAAACAATTTTGTAATTTTTTGGCCTAGGTGGAATTCTTATTTCTTTTAATTTAGATAGGTGATGATCAAAGTATTTAGCATTTTTAATTCTTTGTTTTGCGATTGACTTTGATTTTGGTAAAAGCCAATTACCCACAACTGCCTGAAAAGTATCTAATCTAGAATTGAAGCCATTAATTTTGACTGTATCTCTATCGACCAGACCATGATTTCTTAGTAATTTTATATGTTCATAAAGTTTTTTATTATTTGTTGTAATAATACCTCCATCTGACCAAACATTTATATTTTTAAGAGGATGAAGGGAAAACGCGCCTGAAATTCCCCATGTTCCAGCATTTTTATTATTAATCGCACCCAAAATTGATTGGCAGGCGTCTTCGATTATGGGAATATTATATTTTTTTGCAATTTTTAACAACTTGGGCATATTTGTCATATAACCAGTAAAATGGACAGGAACTATAGCTTTCGTTTTTCTACTAATTTTTTTTGATACATTATCTACATTCATGCAGAAAGTATCATCACAATCAACAAATACTGGTTTTGCCCCCAATTCAGTGATTGCGCCTACAGTAGCGACAAATGTATTTGCAGCAGTTATAATTTCATCTCCTGGTTTTATGCCAATTGATTTTAAAGAGAGTTTGAGGGCATCTGTGCCGGAATTAACACCTATAGCATATTTAGTTCCAATCAATTTGGCAAATTTTTTTTCAAAAATTGTTAATTCTTTACCTAATGTAAAATCTCCCGTCAAAACAAACTTTTTTAATTTTTTCCATAATTCTGGGCAATTAGAGAATTGTTGTCTTAAATAAGAATATCTTACATGCATAATTATATTAAATTAATGTTATTCATTCTTTTTATATTATAATAAAATTCATCATCAAAAGTATTTATTAAAATTTTTTTTTCAAAAGCATTTTTTAAATCATTTACAGCATCTTTTACACTATACTTAGTCTCAAATCCAAGAACGTCTTTGATCTTCTGAGAGCTAACATGGTAAGATCGATTATCATTTGTTTCTGTATTAATTATTTTTATATCACTACCAATTACATCTTTAACTTCAGACGCTAATTCGTTTACTGATTGATTTTTAAAACCGACATTAAAAATTTCACCATTTATTTTTTTTGGATCGGCATTTAAAACTGATAAATAAGAATTAACCATATCCTTAATATGAATATTTGGTCTTAATTGATTACCTCCAAATACTTTTATTATTCTATTATGATAAGCATGATTTGATAAAATATTTACTACTAAATCTAATCTTTGTCTTTTTCCATAACCACACACTGTTGAAGGTCTAATTGTCGTAGTTATAAAATTTTCAGACTTATATTTGTTTAGTATATTTTCACAATCCCCTTTGAATTTTGAATAATCTGTTAAAGGTTCAAGCTTCATATCCTCAGTGACATTTTTTTCTTTTTTAATTCCATAAACGGAAGATGATGAGGCATAAATAAATTTTTTTACACCCTTTTTTACACATATTTTTACAAGTGGCTCAAAGGCATCAAGGTTAATCGATTTACCTAAAGATGGATTTAATTCAAAACTTGGGTCATTAGAAATACAAGCCAAATGAATAACTACATCATGTCCTGGGATATGATTTTCCAACATTTTCTGATCTCTGATATCGCCTTTTATTTTTGTAAGTTTCTCTGAACTTGGTAAAACATTCTCTCCATAAATCATTAAATCAAAGACTGTTACTTTATATCCTTCGGATATCAATTTTGGAACTAGTTCAGAGCCTACGTAACCAGCTCCTCCAGTTATAAATATTTTAAGCATTTTGGTTATCTAAATCATTTTAAAGTATGATCAATAGCTTTTATTAACTTAATTTTATCAATAAGTGCTTTATTACCCATACTTCCAACGGATTGTGAGGCTGCTAATGAACCGATTAATAAAGAATAAGTCTTATCTACGGCCAGTCTCAAGAAAATAGAAATAATTGAAAGCATAGTATCCCCTGATCCAATTTTATCCACAACTTTGGAGGCAAAAGCATCCATATAAAAATATTTCTTTAGATTTTTATTGTACAAAGTTGCACCCTCACTTCCTTGTGTCACAATTAAATCTTTTATGTTTAAGTTTTTTGATAAATTACTCATAAGAAAATTTACTTTGCTATTTTTATCTCGTAATTCATGTCTCAACTCAGTTTCATTAATAATTACACAATCCAAATTTTTATATTTGTTCATTGTATGATAACCTCTGTTTGCAGCATTGATTTGTGCATTTAATGCAACAAAATTTGCTTTTCTTGATATTAAAGAAGCATTGTTATCAGAAATAAATCCATGTCCATAGTCAGATGTAATTATTAGATCAAATTTACTAATATTATTTCTTAAATATTTATTTAATTTTTTTTCATTTTTTGTATCTAAAGGAGAGTCGTTGATGATGTACGATCCAAATACTTTACTATTAGTAATTATATCCACATATTTTTTTTTTATTATGGTAGGAGAATTTTTTTTATAAATTAAATTCACTTTAATATTTTTTGGTAAATTTTTTTTAATTGTATTTAAATATTTTTTATCTTGCCCAATCATACTTAAAAGCGTTACATTATCGCAAAATTTCGATACATTTCCTGCTATTGCTGCGGCACCACCTAAATATGTTTCAAAATTTTGTTCTCTCATTTGTAAAACAGGATCTTTGCCTGATTTTCCAAGCGTTTCACAAAAATAGTACTGATCAACAATTAATTCACCTATAACAAGAACTTTTAATTTTTTAGATTTTTCTAAAAGATTACTTAAATCTATTTTTTTATTTTTTATTATTTTAATATTTTTCTTTTGATTAAAAGTTAGATTTGAATAATATTCGTTAATTAATTTGCTTGAGCTACTAGTGATATCATTAGTATATTTTATATTTCCGCCATATTTTCTAAGAATTCTTATTTCATTTTTAATTTCGCCAGTAATGTCTTTGCTGTGGTTTTTGTAATCTGATCCTTTACAATAAACATTCGGCTTTAACTCTTTAATTATATTTATTGCAGTAGGTTTATTATTTATGACTATATAATCTATACATGAGATATTATTTAAAAATTCTAATCTTATTTTTTCTGAAAAAATTGGCCTTCCTGGTCCTTTCTTTACGTTGATATCTGAAGTTATAGATACAACCAATATGTCACCAAATTTTTTTGCTGTATTAAAGTGTTTTATGTGACCGATGTGAATTAAGTCAAAAACTCCGTGGCATAAAACTATTTTTTTTTTACTTTTAAGAGAATTTTTTTTTAATTGCTTTAAATTCTTAATACTTAAATTTTTTTTCATTTTAAATATTTAAACCACTTTTTTGTTTTTACTTTAATCTTCTTAGGAGTCCAAACTGGTGCTTTTTTCCAATCATTAATATTATCTAGCATTATTTTTATACCTTGATCTATTGAAATTGAGGGCTTCCATTTTAAATATTTCTTTATTTTCTTAATATCTGCTTGAGATTTGTCTGGTTCTCCAGGTCTTTTTGGGATTTTAACAATTTCTCCACCTAGTTTTTTTGCGATGAAATTTACACTCGTTGGTTTTCCAGTCCCTACATTAAATATTTCATGAAATATTTTAGATGTTGCAGCTTTATAAAAAGCGTTAGCTACATCAGAAACGTAAGTAAAATCTCTAGTCTGTTTTCCATTTCCAACAATTGTCAAAGGTTTCTTGTTTATTTTTTGAGCTAGAAAAACTCCAAACATTGCCCCATAAGCTCCTGTAGTTCTTGATCTTAGTCCATAGACATTAAATAATCTTAATGAGATTGTAGATAGTTTATATACTTTTGACCAGTGAATCAAAAGTTGTTCACCAAGGTATTTAGTTAAAGCATATGGATATTCAGTATTTATTATTTCATTTTCACTTGTTGGAAATTTTTTTACTATGCCATAACAAGAAGCAGAAGCTGCATATATTACTTTTTTAACATTATATTTTTTTGATGCTCTTAAAATATTTAAAGTGCCAGTCACATTTGATTTAAAGTACTTATCTGGTTGCTCAATACTAGGGACAATATCTGCAAGAGCAGCTAAATGAAAAACATAGTCAATATTTTTAAAATTATTCTCTATTTTTTTATAGTCTGATACGTCTGCGTTTATCACTTGGATTTTAGATTTGTTTAATTTACTGATATTATCCAATCTACCAGTTTCAAAGTTATCTATTATTACCACTCGATAACCTTTTTTTAATAATAACTCAGCAATATGGCTCCCTATGAAACCTGCTCCTCCAGTAATAATTACTTTTTTCATATATATATTTTTTTTAAAATGATAAATTGGTGTTTTAATAATTTTTGAATAACATTCATAATTTTTCTAGTCAAGATAATTTGTTTTAATTTATATTTTTAAATGCTTTGAGAAAAATCTCTATCATTATTTGATCATAACTTTTTTGATAAGTTGAGTTATTTAAAAAAAAATTTGTGGTTTTTTTATTAAACTCAGAATTATTTTTAAAAATATCTGAATTAATGTTTTCGAAATTACTAAGATTAAAAATATTTGTTTTAGATTTTTTTGAAAAACTTTTTATTTCAGCTAATTTATATAATCCAAGAGTGTTATCTGATAACAATATTAATTTTTTATTTGAAATTATACTTTGCCATAATGCCATGGAACTATGACCAATTACATAATTTGCAGATGATATTAAATTAATTGTGTCTCCATAAATAATTTCTCTTTGATTAAATCTATTTCGATCGTAGATATATTTTCCAGATGCTGCTATTTTAATTTTAGTATTAAAAATTTTTTCAAAATTAGAAAAAAAACTGTTTAATTTAAAATAGAATTTTTTTGAAGTATCTTCATATTTGCCAACAAAATCGTTGTCTCCTAATTTAAAACCTTTATATTGATTTCCACTAACATTCCTAACTCTATGATCTGGAGCCCCATCTAAAGACTCTTCCACATATAATGCATAATTTCCATCTTTATCGTTTTTTTCCCAAATATAATTTGGATGAGGCACACTAAAATAATTTAAATCTATATATATTTTTTTTGATATTTTTTCTATATTTTGACCACAACCAATAAAATTTAAATTTCTATACTTGTTTGAAAGAAATCTATTTTTTAGTATAAAAAAATTAAATTTAATTTTTTCTTTTATATTAGTTGGAAAAAATTCTTGTGAAAACTCACTTACAAAAATCTTAAAATTTAAAGAGTAAAGATGGTCAAAAAATTTTTTTTCTTTATATCTTTTGTAAAAACCTCTTCCTGTATAATAAATAATTGTATTTTTAATAGAAAATTTATGGAAAAAATTTTTATAGTCTTTGTAATTATCAATTTTAATTTCATTAGATAATTTTGGTTTATAAAATTCCTTTGTTCCCTCGTAATACCTATTTATTTGATCTTTTGAGTAGAAAATTTCAGAAATATCAAGAATCGTGACATCAAAACCATTTAAACTTAAATTTTCAATATTTAAAAATCGAAAATAGTTGTATGGAAGAGGTGCAAAAATAACGTAAATTATTCTCATATTTAAATAGGTTTAAATACTTGTGAAACCACCATCTACTTTTATATTTTGACCAGTTATATAATTTGAATAATTTGAACATAGAAATATTGCTAAATTAGCAACGTCGCCTGTTTTACACATCCTTTTTATTAAAATTTTTTTTTTGTAATTTTTTAGAAATTTTTTGGGTTGACCACTATGTATACCTCCAGGTGATATCATGTTTACTCTAGTTGGTGCCAAATATGATGCAAACCATTTAGTTAACATAAGCAACCCTCCTTTTGATGATAAATATCCAGCTGGACTTCCTAGCTTGCTATTTTCATATAAATTTAAATCGGGACCTCTTTCAGCATATATTGATCCAACATTTATAATAGCAAAACTATTATTTTTTGACTGAAACTCACTTATTCCTTTGGTCAAATGAAAAATTGAAGTTAAATTTATTTCCATTGCTTGATGCCAAAATTTTAAATTTTGTTGAGAAAAGTCACCATTCCAACCTTTAGAATTGTTTTGGAGACCAGTAAATCCAGCGTTATTAATGATATTATCAACTTTTTTTATTTTTTTTCTCAACTTTGATAAAAGTATTATTCTTGATTTTTGACTTAAAAAATTACATTGAAAAATATGAATTTTAATATTTTTTTTTTTGTATTTTCTTTTTTAAATTTCTTAACTTGGAAATATTTTTATCTATAAGTATAAGATTAGATTCGAGATTTGCAAAAGATTTTGAAATTTCTTCTCCAATTTTACCTGTGGCACCTGTTATGAGCGTGTTTTTATTTTTAAATATATTTTTTTGAAATATCATTATAATCTCATATATTTTTAGCTATTTTAAAATCAAGCTCATCATCAATATCTATTGCTCTTCTTTTTTCGATTTCAATATAATCTATTTTATTTGTTTGAAAAATATGATTTTTTTTTAGTATGTGATAGCTTTTTAAAATATAGATATTTGTTGCAATTTTAAACACTTGTGTAGCTTCTTGGCGATTGTAAATTTTTTTTTTTGATTTCTGAAAAATATTAATTTTTTTGTTTTTTTTAATTTTTACCATATTGAAGAAGGGATTTAAATTAGTTTTACAAATAGAAATTAATACATCAGAATTCATTCTTTGAAATTTCCTTATAGATTTGTCAATTATAGCTGGATCTCTTTTTGGAGAAGTACAAGGTAAAATAATTACTCTTTCGGGATAATATTCATATTTTTTATGAAAGAAATCTAGCGCATGTTTCCATACATTCCATTCTGGACTTAGTTTTCTTGACAAATATTTAGGTCTTTTAAATGGAACATCAAAATCATATTTTTTAGCAATTTTAGAAATTTCATCACTATCTGTAGAAACTATAACTTTTTCAACTAATTTACTCTTTTTAAAATGTCCACACGTTATTTCAAATAAAGATTTTCCATCAATTTTTTTTAAATTTTTTCTTTTTAGGCCCGAAGAATACTTTTTTGCACAAATTATTCCTAAATTTTTAATTTTCATTTTTTATCTTGCTGATTATTTTTAATATATTTAACGATTTTTTAATATTTAGTAGCGAATGATTTTTTTTTAATTTTACAAAAGATATAATTTGATCATAATAAGTATTTTTAATTGTATTTTTTTTAAAACTTATGTCTTTTATAATTTTATTTTTAGCATATTTAATTTTGTTATTTTCAATATCTAAAATTATATTTCCTTTTTCACAAATCACTTCACAGTATCTATGAGGTGTATTATTTAAAATATCAATTGTTAAATTAATTGGGATATTTTTAAAATTTTGATTTTCACATTTTAGAATTGCAAAAATTGACTGATCTACCTTAAATTTAAATTTTCTCTTTTTGTTAATATGACTATTTACAACTTTTAAATTTCCAAATATCCAAATTAAATAATCGATTTCATGGCTTAATTCTAATAATGCTCCTCCTCCATTTTTTTTTGTGACTGCAAAATTTAGTGCTCCTTCTCTCCAATATTCAATTGATTTCCCTATTGAGCATTTTACATAATAAATATTTCCTAATTTTTGTTTTGACACTAAATATTTAAATTTTATTAAAGATTTTAAATATCTTAAATTGTATCCTACCTGGATATGTGTTTTAGAATTAATTTTTTTTACATAATTATAAAAATTTTTCGCTGCTAAAAAATTATTGCATAAAGGCTTTTCAATTAACAAATACCTTGTTTTTTCTAAAAATTTCTTTGAATATTTAATATGACTGTCAGATGGAGTGCAAATAATAACAAAAAAAAAAAAATTTGGTAATACAAAATTATTTTCCTCAAAAAATGATCTATTTTTGAAATTGTAAAACTTATAATTTCGACCCATAAAAATAATTTTTTTATTAGGATATATTGATTTTAGAATTTTAAAATGTCTTATGGCGGTCAAACTCTTTCCAATTATTAAAATATTTTCTTTGGTCATTTACAAAAAATAGTTTTTTAGTTTTTTTATATCCTGATTACCTTTCTTCGGTAAGTTAAATTTTCTTTCTAGTTTTTTCCTCACATTTATAAATTCTTTACCAATAAAATTAAACAAATTTGCTGTTGAAATAGCTTCACAATTATTGATGTTATAACCATCTATTATGTGTTCGTAATTACCAACACCACCCATAAGTATAATTGGAAAATCTTTTTTTTTAATTTCTTTCATTATTTTTTTCTCTAAACCAAATCCAGTTCCATCTTTATCAACTGATTGTAATAAAATTTCACCTGCACCATTTTTACTTAAATCGTCGACTAATTTATTAATTTTTTTAAAATAATATTTTTTCGTATATGAGTCATAAATCATAAATTTATTTGATTTAATTAAAAAATCTATTGAACCTACTATAAATTGTTTCCCGTATCTTTTTGATATTTGTTTGCAAATTTTTGGATTTTCATTAAATAATTTATTAATTATTATTTTATCTGCGCCAGAATTTATAAGATTGTCAGCATCTTTGATAGATCTTATACATCCACCAGCTACTATTGGAATAAAGGTTGTTTTTGAAATTATATTTATAGTGTCTAAAAAATCTTTTTGTATTTTTTTTTTCGATGTATTTAATATAATAATCTCATCGATATAATTTGTAAGGTTTAAAAAATCATAATTTTTAAAAAGCCAATTAATATCCCCAACTTTTTGCAACCTAAAGTTTCTGCTTAACATAAAAGTTCCCTCAAAATAAAGTAATGTAAATATTAACCTCTTCACTTTTTTTCCTGATCAAAGAAATTTTTTAGTATTGTTAACCCTGATGTATGAGAAAGCTCTGGGTGAAATTGTAAACCTACAACATTTTTTTTTTGCACTGTTCCAAAAAAGTCAAACTTATGTTTTGTATAGCAATAATTTTCAAATTGGTTACTTTTGTCAAATTTTAGACCATAAGAATTAGTAAAATAAAAACTTGCACCATCTTCTATTTGGTTGAATATTCCAACTTTTTTTTTGATGCTTACCGATGAAAAACCAACATGAGGAACTTTGAAGTTCTTAAAATTCTTTAATTTGCTAATTTTGCCTTGAAATATTCCAAGTCCATTTCTTTTTCCCTCTTGACTATTTTCAAATAGAATTTGCATTCCAATACATATACCTAAAGTTAATTTTTTTTTTTTTAATGCATGGTCCAAAATACTTTTTTTTAAGTTTTTTTTTATTACAGTTTCCATTGCATAATCAAAAGATCCTACTCCAGGTATCACAAGTATTCTTGACTTTCTCACTTCCTCGGAAGTAGAAACTACTTTATATTTTAAGCCCAAATAATTTAGACAATTGCCAAGTGAAGTGATATTTCCAACTTTTAAGTCTAAAATTGAAATCATTTACTTAATATAGAATTTTGGGACCCAATATCCATTTTTCTTTTTAAGAATTTTTTTATTAGCCCATTTATCTATAATTTTATTAAAATCTGAAATTGTTATTTTATAATAATCAAGATAGTCATTTAAATATTGATCTGGAAAAAGATGATCATACAATTTTACTAATTCAATTGCTTGTTGTCTTTTCATTGCTCCTCTTCTTACTTCTATAGACGCATCTTGGTTTGCTCTACCAAATCCAAATTTCAAGTACATGAAATAAGTATGTAAAGGATATAGTTTTTGATCATTTTGAGCAAAATTAGAAAAAGTTCCTATATTTGTTTCTTTATTTTCTTCTAACCCATAATATTTTTTAGCTATTATATAGTTTTTATATGGGTCCCAATTCTCGTAATATGAATAATGCGTTAATTTAATATCTGAGCAATTTTTTTCTGGATAATTAAAAAAAAAAAGTTCTTTTTTACTTATTTTACTTTTTGTTAAAATTTTGTTGTGTCCATTCTCTAGATAAATTTTTTTTTGGTATTCAACATCATAAAAAATTTTTCCTGCTGTTTCACTTGTGCCTCCATATTCTAATTCCCCATCTTCTCCATAAAATATTAGTTTTATATCTAAACTTTGAGCAATTCTAATAACAGCAGTATGGATGGCTATAAGCCAACCATAATATGGAAATCCCATGTATTTTAATCCATAAAAATTTAATTTTCTCATAGCTTCATAAGGTGGGCTTACTGAAACTAATGGAACTCCACTTTCAACAAAATTTTTTAAATTTTTGTCACCTAATTTTTGCGGCAAAGGTGGCGATACAGTAACGGCAAGAGGATTAAGTTTAAAATTTTTTTTTATTTGATGGTATACATATGATCCATCCTTTCCTCCACTTACAGGAACTATGCAGTCGTAAGAGCTTTTACCTTTTATTTTTTTTATATATTTATTCAGTTTGAGCTTATTTTTATTCCAATTATATTTTTTCTTTTTTAGTGCCCATATACATGCATTACATTTACCATCTTTATCAAAATTTATTCTTGGACGTGTTGACATTGATATGCAATTGGAGCACCAGAAAATTTTCATATATTAACTCTTTTTAAATTTTTTTTAATTCCAAGATCTGTCCAATTTTCAAATACAGGATACGCTAAAATATTATATTTTTTAATTTTAAGTTTTTTAAGGAAAGTGATCATATCTACCTTTTGATTCTTTTTAAGTTGTTTAATAATATTCTTATTGAAAGTATAAACTCCACAATTTATATATTTTTTTGTTATGGGCTTTTCCATAAAATTTTTTATTTTATTTCCATTAAGTGTTACCAATCCATAGCTTTCTCTAATCCCCAAAATTTTTATAGCTAAAGTAACTTTAGATTTATTAGTCTTATGATAATTTAACATATCACTATATTTGAACTCTGAAAAAACATCTGAATTTGACAAAAAAAAATTTTCTGTAATTTTTTTTTCCAATAAAGATAATCCTCCTGCGGTTCCTAAAGGGAAATTTTCGTCAATATATGATATTTTTACACCAAAATTACTTCCGTTTTTAAAGTATTTTTTTATTTTATCTTTTAAGTGATGAACAATAATAATAAAGTTTCTAAATCCCTCTTCTCTTGCATTTACAATTATATGTTCCATCATTGGCTTGTTATTTACTTTTATCATCGGCTTAGGAATTTTATTGGTTATAGGTTTAAGTCTTAGACCTCTTCCTCCAGCCATTATCACAAATGTTTCTTTGATAATTCTTTTTGCATTATTCTTTGAATTTAAAATATGGAGCCCTTTTATTGTATTTTTTTCAATAATTGGTAAATGCATAATATTTTTATCTTTCATAATTTGATTTGCAGCTGACTTTGTTATTGACTTATTTACGAAATTGCACTTTTTGTTAACAATCTTATGTATTTTATCGTTAAGTTTAATGTTTTTTAAAAGACCTCTCCGAATATCTCCATCCGTAATAGTGCCAATAAATTGTTTTTTATAATTTTCTACTAGACATATTTTTAAACCAGATTTATTTAGATTATTTACAGCTGATTTAAGAGTATAATCATTTTTTATTATTGCTTTCTTCCAGTATACCATTTTTATTCTTCAATAATTCTAAGCAATTCAAATGCCTCTGCATATTTTTTATTAGATTCTGCTCCTCTTATTAGAGCATTTGAAATTATACTTTCTAAACTTCGGGGAAAAGGATGTTTCTTAAACTCTGTTTTATATAGCTTTGAAATTTTAATTTTTTTTTTTATCATTGTAGTTATATCAACATAATAATTTGGAGAAAATTCAATTGCTTTTTTTTTTGATTTTAATCCATATCCTGTTTCTGATAATGTTTCATAACTCAAAATTTTCTTTACAAAAGGATATCTAAAACTTTTTGTGCACGCAGATGTTGCCTCAAATACTATCTTATGATCAGAATGAGCGTCATAAGGGTGAGGTAAAAAAACCTCATTTGGCTTAAAATTATTAATGATATCTGACAGTTTATCTATAATTTTTTTTAAAGGAATGGTATCTAATTGAGATGTGGGAAGATTAAGTCTATATATTTTTGTAAATTTATAAGCTTTGGCAACATTTTTAATTTGTTTTTCTTTTTCAAAAATTTCTTTTTTTTCATAATAATTTTCATTCATAGATGTAATCAATAACCATGCTACTTTATCACCTTTTTTTAATCTTTTTAAAATAGTTGCACCTACTCCTATTGTTTCATCATCAGGATGTGGAGCGATCACTAAAGTTCTCATCTGAGGTATTCTCCCATTTTAAAGTTAATTTTTGGCTCTATTTCTAATAACTGTATTTTATTATTTCCTGTTTGTATAATAGGTTTTCCCATAGAAGTAATTATCTTTCCTGGCTCATAAGTTTTTCCATATTTTATGATTTGTGTTTTCCAAATTTTAATTTTTTTGTTTTTATAATTAAATTCTGCTCCATCATAAGGTTTAAATAGAGCCCTTACTAAAGCATCAATATTCTCTGCTGACATTCTCCAATCTATCAAGCCATCTTCATAACTTCTTTTTCTTAAAAAATTACCCTTTTTCAGATTATTTATTAATAACTTATTCGAATTTTTAATATTTTTTTTCTTTCCAATTATATCTAATAATTCTTTAATCTGTTTTCTAGAAGTTTTTTTTAATTTTAAATATAAACTGTTTGAATTTTCTTTTGATGCATTAATTTTAATTTTTTTTTTACTTAAGATAACTCCATTGTCAGGATATTTAGACATTATAAAAAATGTTGATGCTATAAACTTAAATTTTAATATAATTGACCATATCAAAGGATGTCTGCCTCTATTAAATGGCAAATCAGATGGATGAAAACCTACACAAAAATATTTTGCTAATTTCAAATATTTTTGATTAATAATACTTGGCCATCCAACACAAAAAATGAAATCAGGATTTTTATTTTTGAACCACCTATAAATTTGATAATCATTATTTTTTTTCCAATAAATCCATGGTATTTTATGTTTTGTCGCAATTGATTTTAAGTTAAAAAAATCTGAATTTATTTTGGATTTTCTTTTAGTGCAAATTCCAACTATGTTTGTTTTTTTTTTTATTAAAGTTTCTAAAACAGTCCTTGAAAAATCAACACATCCAATAAAAATTATTTTTTTTTCTTTCATTTTAATTTAATTTAAAAGTTGAGATATATTTTTTTCAATTTTTTTTTTAATATCAGTCAAATAATAGGGATTTTTAGTCTTTTTTAAAATACGTAATAGTTTTTTATTTATAATTATATTTTTTATTTTGTTATTTGAATTCCCAAGATTTTTATTTTTATTTAAATTATGATTGAAATTTTTAGACATCATTAATTTATTTGTTATATTTACAATATTTTGTTCAGTCTTGTATTTAAAGTAAGGATTGTTTAAAACTTTTATTTTGTTTAAAAATTTACTATCGTACAGGATTTTATTTATAGACACTATAATTTCTTCTTTTATAGCATTACAATTTACAACAGAATTAGATTGAATTCTTCCTTTTTGTCTGTTTCCAATATTTACTGTACCAATATTAAAGGAAGGAGCCTCTAAAATTCCACTTGAAGAATTACCTACAATTCCTGAACTAATTTTTAATAAACTAAAATATAATTCAGATCCTAGCGATTTTACATAATAGACATTTTTATTTTTTTTTATAAAATTGTATAATAATTTGTAAATTTTTCCGTAATTGACATCAAAGTTAGGAGAAGTAATAACTATATTTAAATTATTAAATTCTGACAACGCAGAAATTAAATTTCTAAAGTAATCGTATGTTTTTTTATTTTCTAAAGTTACGGGATGAAAACTAGCGATAATAATTTTTTTTTTTTCATCTAAGCCAATATATTTACACACTTTTTTTTTATTAATGAATTTTTCTCTTTCAATTCTTGATGCACCAAGTCCTCCAACTGTAAAAATGCTTTCCTTATTTATGTTCATCCTTAATAATTTAGATCGGTATTTATCGTGAGATACAAAATGATAATCTGATAACTTGCTTACAGAGTCTCTAATAGAATCATCAATTGCAGCTTGAGTCGTTTCTCCACCATGTAAGTGAGCGATTGGAATATTATAAACTTTAGCGATGCCAGCAATATTTAAAATCTCTGATCGATCACCTAATAGAAATAGTAAATCTATTTTAGATTTAGAAAATATTTTATTTATTTCGATACCTAGTTTTTGATTGAATAAAGATATATCATATGGATCATCATTTTTTATATTTAATTTTATAATTGAAAAAATTTTAATTTTATCTTTTTTAATTTCATCTATTGTTTTGCCAAATTTTTTTAACAGATGAGAACCTGCCACAACAACTTTGGTATTAAAATTATTTTTTTTTTTGAACTCTTTAATTAAATCTCGCTGCAAACCATATTCGCTTCTATTGGTTGTGATAAAAAGTATATTTTTTTTAGAGTGTGATTTTTTCATTAACTTTAAACTTTTTTTTTGCTTTTTTGCCTAGGACCTTATACCATTTATATGCTGGTATCCCTGTTTCGGGTCTTTTGGTACAAATATTTTCTTCTGTAAAATGATCACCTTTTTCAATAACTTTATTCGCAAAGATTGACCTTTTAGTTGCCAATCTATTTCTTTTTTCAATCGATGACATTAATTTCTTTTTGATACCTAAAGATTTTTCTAAATTTCTAGTTTTTTTTACCAAATCTGCTAATTCATTAAAATCTAAACTTGAAGAATGATCTGGTCCTGACATTTTTTTATCTAAAGTGAAATGTTTTTCAATTACAGTAGCCCCAAGTGCTACGGCTGCTAATGATGCCTCTATTCCTGGTGAATGATCAGAAAAACCAATGCTTAAATTAAATTTATCTCTTAAAAATAATATTGACTTCAAATTTATGTTTTCAAATGATGTTGGATAAGCGGAATGACAATGCAACAAGGTAATATCATTTTTTTTTAAACCGTTTTCTAATAATTCATTAATACTTATCTTGATCTCATTGGTAGTTGACATTCCTGTGGATAAAAAAACTTTTCTTTTTAATTTTGCAACTTTATTTAACAAAGGTAAATTTCCTAAATCTGTTGATGAAATTTTAATGGTAGACATATTAAATTTAGATATGAAATTTAAACTTTTAAAATCAAATGGTGTAGAAATAAACTTTACATTCTTCCTTTTGCAATAATTGAAAACTTTTTTTTGTTGTTCAAAACTAAATTCATATTTTTTTAATAATTCAAATTGATTTTTTAAATTTGTCTTTTTCTGATAATTTGCAAGTCTAGCATCTGGTATGACTAATTCATCTGATATGTAAGATTGAAATTTAACAAAATCTACTTTTGCAATTTTTGCTTTATCGATAAGTTTTTTTGCAAGTTCAACTTTACCATTATGGTTTACTCCAATTTCAGCAATTATAATTGTTTTCATAAAAGTCTAGACATCATTTTAATAAATGAATTTTTTTTAATAATTAGATTTTGTTTAATAACAGTTCCACTTCCAATAAATGTATCAGAATTAATCACACAACCGCCGTTTACAGTAACACTTGTAGAGATGTGAACATTTTTTGCAATCTTTACATCATGTTCAATTATACTTCCTGTGTTTATAACAGCAAAATCATCAACTTTAAATTGAGTATTTATAACAACGTTATTAAAAATTTGTACCCCTTCTCCAAAACTACAATAATTATTTAAATTAGCATTCGGAGAGATGATGCTTGGAATTTTGAAATTTTTTCTTAATTTAACTATTAAAAGACGTCTCTTCCTAAGATTATTATAATAGGTATTACTTATTGCTATATATTTATATTTTTTTTTTAAAGCATTTATATCTTTGTCAGTATATTTAACTTTGTATTTAAGAATAGTTTTATTTTTCTCATTTTCTAATCCAATTAATCCAATTATTTTATATTTTTTTGTGCTTTCAATTAAATTTATTAAAGATATGGAATTTGTTCCTGCGCCATAAATTAATATACTTTTCATTTTATTTTATTTCATTAGAAAAACACTACTTGGTAAACTAATTATTCTGTTATATGCATCTATAGTGTTATCCAAATTCATTTTTGGAAATTTTTTAAATGGTTCAAGCTCATTTATTGGTTTCCATAATGGTCTTACATAAAATTTATTTTTTAAAGACAAATTTATTAAATTATCTTTTATTTTTATATTATTATTAATCACAATTGTATTTAACCAATAATTAGATTTACACTCTTTTATTGGTTTTAGAAGTTTAAAATCAGAATTATCAAATAAATTCTTATAAAAAAGATGTAATTTTTTTTTTAATTTCAAATACTTATTAATTTTTTGTAACTGCGAAATTCCTAACGATGCATTAATCGAGGGCATTCTATAATTAAAGCCAACCATATCATGAATTATATCGTTTTTTTTCTTAATTTTAGCATTGTTTGATAAGTGGTAAGCATATTTTAACATTTTTTTTGAATTCAAAATTATTGCACCACCTCCACCAGTTGTGATTATCTTATTCCCATTAAAACTTAAAATTCCCGCATCTCCAAAAGTACCCAAAGCCTTTCCTTTGTAAAAACATCCCAAAGCCTCAGCGGCATCCTCTATTAATAGAATATTATTTTTTTTTAAAATTTTCCTTAAAATATCAATCTTGCAAGTCAATCCATTGACATGAGTTACAATTAAAGCTTTGATTTGTTTGCCCGTCTTAATGTTTATGCATCTGTTATTTTTTAAAATAGTAGAATTTTTCAAATATTTTTCAAATTTTTTTAAGTCAATCGATAAAGTATTTACATCAATATCAAAGAAATGAGGTTTGGCATCACAGTATCTAATGGCATTTACAGTTGAGATATATGTCATAGCTGAAACAAATACCTCATGATTTTTATTTATATTAAAAACTTTTAATGACAAATGTAACGCGGATGTTCCATTTATTAAGCAAATTAAGTTTTTTGATTTTAGATACTTTTTAAGCTTATTTTCAAATATATTAGTATATTTTCCATAAGTTGAAACTTCGTTAGTATCTAATGATTTCTTTAAACTTTTTTTATCACTGTTAGTAATATATGGCTCATGAAGAAAAAATTTATTACCATTAAATTTTTTTTTTGACTTTTTTATTAGTTGAAAAAAAAATTTTTGAGTGTTCATAAATTATAAATTTCAGTATTGTGATTTTCTAAATTTTTTTTAACCATCAGCCATTTCGAAGTTATATTGATTGCAGAAATAAACTTTTTTTTATTGTTAAAATATGGTTTCCAATTTGTAAACTTTTTTATTTTTTTGCTTGATGCTAGCAGCCTGTAAACCTCACTATTTTTTGGTCTAATTCTTTTTTTATCTATAAAAACCTGAAGTTTTTTTATTTTTAATTCTTTAGAGATTACTTTGATAAGTTCAGAAATTTTAATTTCATAACCACTTGAAATATTCATAATTTCTCCGTAGCAATTTTTAATATTAATTAATGAAATAAAAGCATCTACTGTATCATCAATAAAAGTAAAATCTCTCTTTGTTGTTATGTTGCCTACTTTTATTCGATTTTTATTTTTTATCATTTGAGTGATTAAAGTAGGAATAATAGCTCTGCTAGATTGTCTTGGACCAAAAGTATTAAATGGTCTTGCAATTATAATAGGTAAATTATAAGTTTTTTGGAATGATATAGATAATTGATCTGCTGCAATCTTTGAAGCTGAGTATGGAGATTGAGCAACTAGAGGATGGTTTTCATCTATTGGAACATACTGTGCTGTGCCATAAACTTCGCTTGTAGATGTTACGATTATTTTTTTTGTTTTATTAATTTTGCAACTATTAATTATATTATAAGTTCCTACTAAATTTGTATCAATGTAAGATTTAGGTGAACGATAAGAATATGGAATTGAGATTAATGCGGCTAAGTGGAAAACAATATCTTGTCCTTTAGTAATTTTTTGAATGAAGTCCTCACTTCTAATATCTCCAAAAACTATATTTATTTTATTTAAAATATTTTTTGGAATATGCCTCATATTTCCAATAGAATTTGATGAATTGTAGAAACATAAAGCAGTAACTTTATATTTTTTATTTTTTGCAAGTTTTTCAACTAAATGGGAACCTATGAATCCACACGCACCAGTAACTAAAATTCTAATCTTCATAATAAAATTAATTTAATTGTACATTAAATTTCAGATGAAATTAATATATCGTTTTTTATAAATTTAAAAATATATAAAAAATTGCTAAATTAATTGAGGTTTACATTTAAAACCTCTTTTTAATCAGAAACTTATCTTCAAGATATAAATATCTTAAGTCACTATTTTCAAATGTATAAATTATGTCTTTTAATGTTGAAGAAATCGGATATCCGTGCAAATTTAAACTTGTATTTAATAAGGCTGGAATTCCAGTTAATTTGTAGAAACTATTAATTATTGAGTAATAATTTTCGTTAAAGCTTTTTTTTAAGATTTGTGGTCTTACAGTTTTATCATATGGATGTGTACCATTTATTATTTGTTTATAATACTTTGGATTAGTTTGGAATCCTATAGTCATGAAATCAGCAGATATTTTCTTTGGATTGATAATATATTTTTTTTGCTTTTCTTCTAAAATGGTTAAAGCAAAAGGCATCCAAAAATCTCTGTTTTTTATCTGATCATTAATTTTTTGTACTGTGCCATCTATTGAAGGATTTGCAATTATGCTTCTATTTCCCAAAGCTCTTGCTCCAAACTCTTCTCTGCCTCTTGCAACTGAAACTATCTCACCATTAGATAACAATTTCGCAATTTTTTTATGAGAGATATTTTCATATATTTCAAATTTGTTTTTGTATTTTAGAAAATTGGAAATTATTTTTGACGATATTGGTTTTTCACTTATTTTCTGGCCAAGATAAATATTTTTTAAGGGCTTATTAGTATTTTTATTTAAATAATAACAAGCTCCTATTGAAAGAGATTCGTCTGTGCCTGTAGGTGCTACGTACAAATTCTTAACAAATTTTAATTTTGATAAAATCATGTTCATTTTTATGTTCATGCTTACACCACCACTTATTGAAAATACATTTATCTTATATTTTTTATTTATCTGACTTAATAATTTAGATGAAATATTCTCTACTAATATTTGAACTGCTCCAGCAATATTATCAAACCTATGCGATTTTGTTTTACTATATAAATATGAAAATAGATCTTTTGGTCTTATGTTGTGAACAACCTTACAATTTTTAACCGTTAAAATTTTTTTGAAAACTTCATCGTAAACTTTTATTGCATATTCATTTTTTGCGTAAGGTGCTAATCCCATAACTTTATACTCGTGTTCATTTGGTTTCATTTTTAATATTAAAGTTACAAACCTATATATTCTTGCAAGATCACATTGCATACTTTCGTTAATTTTTTTTAATCTTTGATATTTTCTATCAAACAACCAAAAAGTTTGATTAAGACCATCTCCCTCACTATCAATCGTTAAAATTCCTACATTACGCTCTTTGATTTCTGGAGCGTAGGCAGCATAATATGCATGGCAAGTATGATGATCTATAAATGAAATCTTTTTAATATTATTTTTTGATTGTTTGACAAGATAACTTCTCTGAAGGTTTCTAAAGATATGATTATTCTTAAAATAATTTTTCTCTCCAATTTTTTCGTATTTTAAGTATAAATCCTTAAGTTTTTTGTTTTTTTTTAGATTTGAAAAAAATTTTTTTGTTTCATTAATTTTTTTTTTTTTTGAATAAAAGCCTAAATAATAATTAGTCCAATCTTTAACTGAGAAATAATTATCTAATGGATACTTGAAAGGAAAAGCAATGTTATTAATTGTGCTAAATCCTGCTTCATCTATAATTAATTTTTTAGACTTTATATAATTTAAACATTTACTAATAGAAATTTTAGGATAACCACAAAAATTTTTAATTTTATTAAATCTTTCCTCTTGAAATGCCAAAATTACCTTTCCATTTATCATAAGAGATGCACTTGCACCATGACTGACATTTATGCCCAAATATACAAAAAAATTTTTTTTCATATAAATATTATTAGATATTATAATAATAAATTACTATTACATTTTTAAAAAGATAACTATCGATAATTAATTCTTAGAAAACTATAATTTTATGTAAATTTGTTTTTTTATCTATTATTTTGGTAAATATTATATTCAAATGTTATATTTGAAAGACCATCTAATTTTTTTTTATTAATAATTTGAAAATTTTCTTTGTAATCTAATTTACTTTTAAATTTTTTTTCGTAAGAAATATTTTCTGCTAGTTTAGATTTACTCTTTTGTGTTCCAATTATTATGATCTTTTTATTTAAGTTTTTAGAAACAAACTTGAATAATTTTTTTACTCTTCTTAAATATAAATTTTTAATATTTGCATTCTGATTGTTTATTCCAAACTCATAAAAATGACCGTTTTTAGGATTTATATAAAGATAGTCCATACCTATTAAATAAAATTTTGAAAATCCCATATAATTGGCAAGACCTATCAATGAGAAAAGGCTTCCATACAAAAGACTAAATTCTTTTGAGGGATCAATCTTAGTTGGTAAAAATTCTTTAATTCCAAAGTGATGCAAATAATTAATTTTTTTTTTTCTAAATATAAAAGGGAAATGGTATGCAGAAGTAAATAATTCAATATTCCCATTTAGTCTTCCAGTTTTTCTCAAAAAATTTCTGCACTTATGGTTTAATTCAAATTTTTTGGAGTAAGGATTTTTCCAAATTGGTGCAAATATACCTGGGTGAAAGTGTAAATCAGCAACAACATCTAAGTGTTTATAATCATTATGCAAGTACATCCAACTACATGTTAAAGTTTTTTTTTTGGAAAATTTCTTAAGATCAAAAAATTTTATTGATTGCCCGTTTCCAATAATATAGCAGCTTTGATTTTTATATTTATCTTTAAATCGAATATTTTTCGATACTAAATTAAAGAAAAAATTATTTATAAAAGGCATTAATTAATGTAAGTATATTAAAAATTCAAAAACATGAACACACTCAATAAAAATAAAATATTTTTAATAGCTGAGATAGGTATAAATCATAATGGAAGTTTATCTACCGCAAAAAAACTAATTGATTTGGCAAAGAAAACTGGTTTCGATGCTGTTAAATTTCAAAAAAGAACTCCAGAAATAACCACACCTAAATCAAAAGCAGAAATAATTAGAGATACTCCTTGGGGAAAAATATCTTATCTTAATTACAAAAAAAAACTTGAATTTGGAAAAAAAGAGTTCGATGAAATTAACAAGTATTGTAAAAAATTAAAAATAACTTGGTTCGCCAGCCCGTGGGATATTGATAGCAATATATTTTTAAAAAAATATAATTTAAAATTTAATAAAGTTGCCTCCCCAGTTTTAACCAATTTACAATTAATTGAACATATAGCAAAACAAAAAAAATATACTTTTATATCAACAGGAATGAGTTCAATGAAAAATATTGATCAAGCTGTAAAAATTTTTAAGAAACAAAATTGTAAATTTACATTAATGCATTGTATTTCTGCATATCCTTGCTCAGAAAAAGACTTAAATTTAAAAATGATTGAAACATTAGAAAATAAGTACAAAGTAGATGTTGGATATTCTGGTCATGAAAAAAGTGTGAGCCCCAGCCTTATGGCTGCATGTTTAGGAGCAACCTGTATAGAAAGACACATAACTCTTGATAGAACTATGTGGGGAACTGATCAAGCAGCCTCTCTAGAAGAAAATGGTATGAAAAACTTAGTAGATTTGGTTCGAAAATTTGAAATATGTAAAGGAGATGGCATTAAAAAATTTTTATTAGATGAAAAAAAAAAATTACAAGAAAATAAATATTGGAAATAAATTTAAAATTCAATGCCTCCTTCCAATTAGATTAAACAGTGCAAGGATTAAAAATAAAAATTTTGTAAAAATTAACAATATTCCTTTAATTGAATTTGTAATAAATAAAATTAAAAAATCAAAATATATTGATACTATTTATTTAGCTGCAGAAAAACTTAATAAAGTTAAAGGAATATTAAAAAAAGAAAAAAAGATCAAATTTTTTTTGAGATCAAAGAGAAGTGCGAAAAAAAATTGTAAAACTGAAGTTGTAATTAAAGAGTTTTTAAAAAAAAATGATTTAGATATTCTTGTATTAGTGCAGGCAACTAATCCTTTTATAGAATATTCATATTTAGATAAAGCGATTGAGAAACTTATCTTAGAAAATTTTCAGAGTTTATTATCAGTCGTAAAATCGAAACATTTTACTTGGGCAAATAAAAAATTTTCAAAACCAATAAACTATAATTTAAGTGAAAGAAAAATGTCACAAAATATGAAAGGTTACTTAGTAGAGAATGGTTCTTTTTATATATTTTATAAAAAGAATTTTTTAAAATATAATAACAGACTTCATGGAAGCATAGGTACTTATGAAATGCCAAAAGAAAGCTTGCATGAAATTGATGATAATTATGATCTAGAAATCGTGAGAAAACTCCTTAAATAAATGATATAACAAAAATTTTTTCAGTGCATAAATTAAGCCAATTGAGCTATTAGTACTGGTCAGCTGCACGTATTGCTACGCTTCCACACCC
>MDTA01165706.1_pt1 | contig 25155 bp, 13 predicted proteins | sample 811151 | NCBI WGS metagenome assembly MDTA01 (sample SAMN05326648, study PRJNA326480) | marine metagenome | isolation source: seawater | place: Indian Ocean: South | collected 2010
ATTACGATGTTGCAGAAAAAATTTATGATTACAAAACGGGTAAAAGTGTTAAAGACACAGTTAAAATACTTAAAACAAATTCTATTGTATCAACCGGAAACAGTATTGGTTATCCACTTGTTTGGCAGGTTGTCGACACAGTGACCGAGTCGGATGGTTTCCAGGACAACAGGAAGATAAAAGTTGGATTCTTCGATGACGACGATGATGGTGTTGTAGACAATCCTGAACTTTTTGAAATATTTGTTGAACCAACCGTATCAGAGTCAACAAAATTCGTCTTCTTTGAAAAATACACATCGTATGATAACATTGAAAGATTTAGACCTTACGCAACTAGTAACTTTGTGGTGACACAAAATGAAACTGATATTAATCTCACCACTACAACATACACAGATGGACAATTATTTTATTTCTATGATACGTCTGAGGATGTGATTAAAAAATATGATTCAGACACAAACACTTTGGAGACTTCAACGGACTACATTGCAAGAAGAGGCAGAAGTTCTATTAGTTTCCAATACAAACACAATGCTGGACAGGAAACAAGGATAGATCCAAGTGTTTCCAACATAGTTGATGTATACATGTTGGAGAGATCATATGATAATCTATTCAGGATCTGGTTGCAGGATGGTGGCGTAAAGCCTAGTCCATCCACATCTGATCAACTGAGAATAAATTATTCAGGCACATTGAATCCACTCAAATCATTAAGCGATCAAATAATCTATCATCCTGTGAAATACAAGATTCTATTTGGCACAAACGCTGACGAGGCTTTACAGACTACGTTTAAAGTGGTCAAAAATCCTAAGGTCAAAGTCACAGATGCTATAATCAAAACAAGAGTAATTAATGCAATTAACGAATTTTTTGCCCTAGACAACTGGGATTTTGGTGATGCCTTTTACTTCACAGAACTTGCGGCGTACGTTCACAACAGACTGGCACCTGATCTGTTGACAGTTGTAATTGTTCCAAATCAATCAGGACAGAGTTTTGGGTCTTTGTTCCAAATTAATTCAGCGGCAGACGAAATTTTCATTAGTGGGGCCACCGTTAATGATGTATCGATTATTACAGCACTAGGAGCCAACCAATTGGTTGCTTCAGGTTCTGTTGTAACAAGCACATCAACAACAACTACAACAACATCTGGATCAGCAGTGTCTGGCTCTACTACGGCAGGATCTTATTCTTCAGGATCAAGTTCTTCAACAGGCAGTAGTGGAGCAGGATACTAATGGCAGATAATCAAACCAATTCAGAAACAAACAACGAAGTAATAATACAGGGCGGCAACGAAATACGCAGAACAGTACAGCACTTACCCGCTTTTTACAGAACAGATGCTAACCAAAGATTTTTGGCAAGCACCTTAGATCCACTTATACAAAAAGGATCATTACAAAGACTTGACGGATTTATAGGCAAGCAAGATGCATATACTCGAAAGACCGAAGATAGATACATTTCCGCAACAAGTAGAGACAGATTTGCTTATCAACTTGAACCCACTGTAACTTATACAGATAAGGATACGACATCCATTAACCCTGAAGATCAGGTCAAGTTCACAGGTACCTATGATGATTACATCAATCAATTAAAATATTTTGGCGCAAAAGTAAACAACCATGACAGGTTGAACAAGGAAAAAGTTTATTCTTGGAATCCTGCAATTGACCTGGACAAATTAATCAATTACAGAGAATATTATTGGTTACCTGAAGGACCAAATTCAATAGAAATAGACGGAGTGGGCACAGGCGCTGTTGCGGAATACAAAGTAGAGCCTTGGCCAAGGGACGGAAGTTCCGAAGCGGCTTGGAACTTTCAACATAGGGAAGACGAGCGTAATCCAATACTGACACTGTATAGGGGCAACACATACAAATTTATTGTCAATGCATCAGGTCATCCTTTCTGGATAATGACCGAACCATACAAGGACAAGGTGGCGGCCGATGGATCAACATCCACAATTTACAACACAGGGGTAACCAATAACGGTACCCAGGTAGGAACAGTAACTTTCACTGTCCCAACAGGTGCTCCAGACACTTTATATTATCAATGTGGCAATCATGATGCACAATACGGAATACTACAGATCAGAACTGTGGACTCTATTTCCAAGATCAATCCTGACAACGACATAATAGGCGTAAAAAATTATGCGCTCCGTACCTTACAACTTTCCAATGGTATGAAAATAAAGTTTTCAAACAGCAAGGTAGGCACGTCCTATCAGAACAAAGAATACTATGTTGAGGGTGTTGGTGACTCGATCACACTGACAGACGTTGAAGATCTAATCACTCCTGCATCATATTCAACCGAGTTGACGGTACCTTATGATAGTGTGCCTTATGATAGCAGACCATACGCAAAAGCATTTTATAGGCCGGACGACAAAGATTACATAACGATCAAAAGGGACTCCAGAGACCAAAATGCTTGGTCAAGATACAATCGATGGTTTCACAGATCTATTATTGAAACTGTTGCAGAAGTAAATGGCTTCACTGCCGTGTTGAAAGAGGAAGACAGGGCAAAAAGACCAATTATTGAATTTGATTCTGGACTGGCACTTTACAATCACGGCACGATAGCCAAAAAGTCAGTCACAGTGTTCGACACAGTGACCACGGACATTGGATCATCTGTAATTAATAAGCCGGGATATATCATAGACGGTATTCCTTTAGAAAATGGAATGCGTGTGATTTTTTCCGCAGACCAAGACAAACTAGTAAAAAACAAAATATTCAAAGTTAATTTTGTTACTGCATCAGATAGCACACAGGTCATAGCACTGACCGAGGAGGCAGATGTAACACCGTCGGATGGCGAAAGTGTATTTGTTGAATTTGGAACTAACAATCAAGGCAATGTGTATTATTTCAGTCAGGCAGACGAGGAATGGAAAACTTCCCAACAAAAAACTGGTCTAAACCAACAGCCTCTCTTTGGCATGTGGGATAACAATCATGTATCATTTGATGATGCAACCACCTATCCAAATTCAGATTTCACAGGCGCAAAAGTATTTGCTTTTGCCACAAGCGATACAGCAACCACAGATACTGTGCTCGGCATAAAAGTAAAATACAACACAATAAACAATGTGGGCGATATAGTTTTTGAATCTGATCATACATCAGGCACATTTACATATAGATCGGACACGTCTACAATTACTAAAAATCTCGCTGAAGGGCATTTACATTACACAACAAACAGGACAACACACAATTCCAAAAGTGCTTGGATTGAAAGGACTTTGGAAAGTAGACAAAGGGTAATTAGAACTTTTATCGTGGACGCTACCGAAAGGACACTATTTCCAATCGACTTTTATAAAAACAGCGCCGATCTTACTGACTTAGATTTAAGTGTAAAAGTAAATGGTGTAAGAAAAACTTTAACAACCGACTACACATTGGTGAACGGAACTACGAACAAATACGTGAAATTCAATAAAAAACTTGAAGTAAATGATCAGGTTAGACTTGCGGCCCATAGCACAGCAGATAAAATTGATGATATTGGAATATATGAAGTACCCGAAAGTTTATCAACAAACAGTTTAAACCAGAAATTAGGAAACATTACTTTTGGTCAAATACTATCTCATACGCAAGACATATTTGATAAAAATCAAGATGTAACTGGTAGCATTCCAGGTGTTAGCAATCTAAGAGACAAACCAGATGCAAGGTTAAAAGGCGGAAGTATAATTCAACACGAAGGTCCTTTACTTCCGGCAATATTTGGATTGATAGATCAAAATGCTAATATTATAAATGCCATAGATTATGTGAATGCCGAATACCAAAAATGGTATGATTCATTTTTAACACAAAGCACGGGTACAGCATACGAGGGAGTGGCCAGAGACAGAGTTGACGAAATAATCGAGTATATCTCAAAAGGCAAGACCAGCAGTTTTCCATTTTATTATGAGGACATGGCTGGATGGGGACAGAATGTTTCAACACGTACTATTACAGTGCCGGATGCTAGTCAGACAGAATACGCAATTGATTCTCAGTTTAGCACGACCACCACAAGCAACAGAGCGGTATACGTATATCTAAACGACATACAACTTGTTTTAGACAGTGACTATACTTTTAGCACCACAGATGATAGCATCAACATTCTTGCCACTATCGCTGAAGGTGATAAAATTGTTATCAAGGATTATTCAGATACTACCGGAAGTTTTATTCCACCAACGCCGACGAAACTTGGAATATATCCAAAATATGCTCCGGAGAAGTTTACTGATAACACTTATATTACCAGCACCGACGTGATAAGAAGACATGATGGTTCTATAATTAAGGCATTTGGAGACGAAAGGGATGATCTAATATTAGAGTTGGAGAGAAGAATATACAACAATCTCAAATCAACATATGATTCATCGTATCTAGATCTTAGCGACGTGATGCCATCTGCATTCACTAGCACAGAATACACTAGAACTGAAATTGACGAAATAATGGGTCCCGATTTTTATGTCTGGGCAGGAAGAAACAACGTGCAATATTTGAACAACACGGTGTTTACCGAAGGATCGCCGTTCACTTACAATTATTCAAATAGCACGGACAGACTAAACGGAGAGAAACTTCCAGGTTATTGGAGAGCCATATACAAATATTTCTATGACACTGACTCTCCCCACACAAGACCATGGGAAATGTTTGGCCATTCCGAAAAACCATCAACTTGGGACAGCACCTATGGAGCGGCTCCATACACATCAGGTAATGATGTTTTATGGAATGCCATAGCAGTAGAACCAGGTAGATACGGAAAACCAGACATAAGAAATTATCTGCCGGTTGACGCTTCAGGGAATCTTTTAAATCCTATACAGGCAGGCTTGATATCATCTTTTGATATTCCAGGCAGGTCCTCTTCTTGGAAATTTGGTGATCAAGCGCCTGCAGAAACTGCTTGGAGAAGATCAAATTCATTCCCCTTTACTGTTATCAAAACTTTAGCATTAACTAAACCCGGAAAATTCTTCTCGCTATATTTTGATCCAGCAAGATTAACTACAAATACAGCAGGAAATCAAATATACAAAGACACTGGTGTAAGACTAGTCCTAGAAAATGCAAAATATCACTTGGAGACCGAAACAAATACTGCCACAGGTGTAGTGACACGATACAGCACAGGTGGTTATCAACCATTAGTCGTTAACTATTTGATTTCTAGATCGCTTGATCCACTAACATTTTTCTATAACAAAATGAAAAATTTAGATGTACAACTAGGATACAAGTTAGGAGGTTTTTCTGATAAAGACAATTTAAAAGTTTTGACAGATTCCGTATCACCAGGATCAACTTCCGGATCAAAATTTATACCAGACGAAAATTACAAAATATTGTTTAGGACATCCAATCCTGTCAACAGTTACTACTATTCAGGTGTGTTGATCGAAAAGAATAAGGATGTAGGCATAGATGGATCCACACTGGTGGGAGGATACAAGGTTTTAGGTTATAACCCTGTAAGGCCATATTTCAACTTCACATATCCAATTAAAAATATTTTGGCAAGCAAAGTAACTGTGTCAGGTGTCTCTGTAGAGCAATATAAGAATTATCAAGACACTGTACAGACAATACCATATGGTTTTGTGTTCGATACAATTCAAGAAGTTGCAGACTTTTTATTCGGATACGGAAATTGGCTCAAATCACAAGGGTTTAAATTTGATAGGTATTCGAAAGAAATAAAGGAAACGCTGAATTTTGAAAACGCAGTAAAAGAATTCTTATTTTGGACCACGCAAGAATGGGCGCCAGGAAGCGCGATTTCAGTTTCCCCCGGGGCAGATGGGTTACAACTAGATACTAACAACTCAATAGTTGGTCAACTTCGTAACCTTGCAGGTGATTACAGTATCACTGACGCTGGCGGAAGAAAAATTGACATCAGAGAACTTTCGACAAAACGTATAGGAAAAACTTTTGAGATAGCAATAAAGTCTCCAGAGATAGGCATGTTTAATATTTCATTAAACACTGTACAGAAAGAACATGTACTGCTCTTTGATAATAAAACTTCGTTCAATGACATTATCTATGATCCGTTGACAGGATTTAGGCAGGCCAGATTAAAACTTGTCGGTTGGAAGACAGGCAATTGGAACGGCGACTACTATGCACCTGGATTCGTGTTTGACGCGGCCAATGTCACGTATTGGGTACAGAACACAGATTACAAGGTCGGCGACTCAATCGAATATCAAGGCAAATTTTATGTTGCAAAGATTAATCATAATTCAGGTATAACATTTGTTACGTCAAACTGGATGCTTAAAGACAGCAAGCCAAGACCGCAACTTATACCTAACTTTGATTACAAAATTAGTCAGTTCAGAGATTTTTATAACTTAGAATCTAATAATTTTGATGAGTCACAAGAAAGTTTAGCACAAAGATTAATAGGTTATCAAAATAGAGATTATTTAGAAAACTTGTTTGTCAATGATGTGAGTCAGTACAAATTTTATCAAGGTTATATCAGGGAAAAAGGAACGCAAAACGCAATAGATAGATTAACAAAAGCCAAATACGAAGGATCGGATATAAGTCTTGACCTATATCCAGAATGGATGATAAGAACAGGGCAATTTGGAAATGTTGACGCGATAGAAAATATTCAGATTACGTTGGAAGATGACAAATTGGTAGCCAACCCCCAAAGCATTGAACTTCTTTCTACTTCTAACGAAACGAAAGCATACTCACAGAGTCTTGGCGTGGCCGAGGATGAATTGTATTATAAGCCTCTAGAGTACGATAGTTCAACAACTTTTAAAAAATATGATTATACAAAAGAAGGTATAGACAGAGATAATGTTCAAATATTAAAGACAGCAGGTTATCCTCAACTGACACAGGTCCAACAGACAGTTTTTGATATCAACGATCTTTTAAATTTGGATGTCAATCTGCTACAAAGTAATGACTTAATCTGGGTTGCAAACAAAGCAAACAATGATTGGGACGTGTTACGGGTTACAAACACAGGACATAAAATTTTAACGCTTACACCAATAAATGATGAAACACAGATTCAAATAGAATTTTCTGGATCTCATGGATTAAGTGCTGGCACATCAAGGAAAGAACCTGATTATTTCTTGATATCTAATAGCGAAGAAGAGACACTTAATAGGGTGTTTCAGGTTGCCGAAGTTTTAGATCATCGAACACTAATTGTTGATTTTGACGGAAACTTTTCATTTATTCCAAGTTTACTCGATGGATCAACGTCAGACAGTTATGGAAACTTGTACAATTTTGTCAGCATGCGACTGGATTCTATGGACAATGTCAATGATAGATTGTTGTACAGTGACTATAATGATCGTATCGATTCTCTGCAGACCCCAGGAGACCATGTTTTTACAGACGCCGACAGTTCGGGACTATGGCGGGTTTATGAGAAACAAGATCCTTACACTTACACTTTACAACTTTCTCCTGATTCAGAAACCACAGATCAGGATTTTGGCTATAAGATTCTAGCAAGGAACGATGGCAGAACATTGATAGTATCCGCTCCTAAAAAAGGACAAGGTACAGTTCATTTCTTTTCAAGATCAACTGCAACAGCAGGACAAAACTTTGTGGTCACATCGTCATTCACAATGAGCGAAAACGACGATACAAGCAGTAGGCTAGGTTATTCACTGTCAATGAGTTCAGATCAAAATTTTGTTGTTGCAGGCGCACCATTCACTAACGCAATAAGTTCAGATGGTAGCACAAGGTATAACGACAATGGACTTATAAAAATTTATGCCTGGAACGTAAACACTGGAAAGTACGAAATATTAAACACTATAACGCCTCCAGAAGATGGCTCTACAACAGATTCCAGTCAGGCACAGAATTTTGGATGGTCTACAGCAATAAGTGAACCAGGTGCTAACAGTTTAAGATCAACCACAACCAAATATCTCTTTGTTGGTGCTCCGGGATATGATTCGGACACAGGACAGGTTTACATGTATGAGTATGCCATTGGTGCTGATGGTTCGACGTACGACACATGGACACAAAATTTAACCATAACATCTCCGGATCCAGGAGAAGGAAAAAGATTTGGACATGCTTTACAGGCAAACGATAATGGTGACATTCTTGCAATTTCAAGTTTGGCACCAGGTAAGGCTGGCAAGGTTGAAATATTCATTAGAACATCTCAAAGCAACGACGACAGCACAGATCATGCTTTCACTCTTGCACAAACTTTGACAGGCACAAGCGCAGATGGTTCATCTCTAAACACCAAATTTGGTGAGGCCATCTCAATGAGCAAAGACGGAACCACTTTAATAATTGGCGCCCCAGGCTTTGATGACAGTAGTGCCGCTGACGGTGGAGCAATATATTATTACAAATGGAACGCAGATGGATCAACAAACTCATACACATTACAACAGACAATACAAAGTCCTGACAAACAAATAAATGCAAGGTTTGGATCAACTATTGATATTAATGATGACGGTACAAGATTGATCATTGGTGCAGAAAATCTTGCAAGCAATAGGGAAATGAAGTTTGATTCGGGTGAAACAACATTTGACTTACAGGACACTTCGTTCTCTGATGTGCATGTAGGATCAGGCGGAGTATACACTGCAACTATGTACAACACAAAATTTGTTCTGGATGATAGACTGCATCCAGTCAGTATTACTGAAGACGACGACTTTGGTAGGGGTGTCTGTATCACTGATAACATGGTGATGATTGGTGCACCAACAGACGATGGCAACATTGACGCCACTGACGGCAGTAGCAAAATAAGCAATGACGGAACAGTTCACGTTTTTGATGTGACCACCGCTGGTGAGTATGCATGGAAAAATGTAACAACAGAGACAACATTTATTGATACTAACAAACTAGGACAGGTTTTTGAATTTAATAAAGCATCTAAAGAAATAAATGATTATTACGATTTGTATGATCCGGTTAAAGGACGAATCTTAGGCATAGCAGACAGAGAGATTAATATTAAAACAAATTGGGATCCAGCAATTTATAATGTTGCACCAAGTGCCAATAATAAAACTGCATGGAGCGAAAACCACCTCGGAGAAGTATGGTGGGACCTTTCGAAAGTGAAATGGTTATGGTACGAGCAAGATTCTCAAGAATACAAAAAAAATCATTGGGGACAAACTTTTCCAGGATCTTCAATCGACATTTATGAATGGATCGAATCCACCCTACTTCCGTCACAGTTTCTTGCGCAAAGACTTGGAACTCCGTTGCATCAGGATGATACACATTATACAGTCAAACAAAGATATAGTAGTAGGTTAAGAGCGTTTGTTGACTATTACTATTATTGGGTAAAAGATCTAACAGCACTGCCAACTCAAACAGTTGTGCATAGAAAGACTTCGATCAGTGCAGTTGCAAATTTAATACGCAATCCATTAGGTAGTGGCTTAAAATATTATGCTGTATCAGATACAAACAAACTGATAGTTTACAACAGTACAAATTTGGATAATGATAATATTGTTTTGAATGTTGATAGACGTACAAATGATTTTGATGGCGACACACACTCTGTTTGGAAACTGGTTAGAGAGGGAGATGCATCTTATAGACCAGGTCCAATTATTGAGCAACGTTGGTGGGATTCTTTGATAGGAAAAAACGAAACAGGCGACCTAGTGCCGGATATCACTCTTCCGGTCAACGAAAGATATGGAAACAGAACACGTCCAAGACAGAGTTGGTACCTTAATAGATATGACGCACTTAAGGAGATAATTGATTACGCTAACTCAGTGCTAAAGAAAAAACAAATGGTTGGTTTGTTCAACACAACTAATTTGGATGCCAAAGATCCAGAACCAACCGAGGCAAGTTTGGAATGGGACGCAACTGTTGATACGTATGCAGACTTAACTTATATAAACACAGGCGACCTTTCAGGTAATGTGAAATATCTGGTCAAAGCAGATGAAACTGCAAATGGCTTCTGGGCGATATACACATGGGACGGCACAGAATTTACAAGAACAAAAATACAGACATACAACACATCAAAGTATTGGGAGTACGTTGATTGGTATGGCACTGATCCAGATGTCCATGAGATGATTCACAGTGAAAACACACCTATCGACAAACAAGTGACATATGAATACGAATTAGACACGTTGGATCTTGCAGTTGGAAAACACGTGAAAGTCACACAATCAGACACCGGTGGCTGGAAATTGTTTATGAAAGTGGCCGATGGATGGACAAATGTAGGAACGGAGAACGGAACTATAAGGTTATCAACCAAATTATATGACTACTCACAGGATGGCACTGGGTATGCGGGTGTTGATAATTTCGACGACAACTTTTTTGACCAAGAGCCTGCAACAGAAACAAGAAAAATTTTAACTGCTCTCAGAGATGACCTGTTCATCAATGAACTCGCCATAGAATACAACACACTGTTCTTTACAGGACTAAGAAAAGTCCTAAGTGAACAAACTTATGTTGATTGGATGTTTAAGACGTCTTTTATAAATGCAACAAACAACGTGAGAAACTTAGACCAAAGAAAGACATACACATCTGGCACAGACAGTTGGATAGAAAGTTACATCAATGAAGTCAAGCCTTTCCACACTAAATTGCGGGAATACAAACTTGGTTACAAAGGAACAGATACACAGGATGGTATCTTCACAGACTTTGACAATCCACCTTTCTATGATTCAAGCACAGGTAAGATTAGGTCATTGAACATAAACAGCGATGTGTCAAAGTTAACAGAGTATCCATGGCAGTTGTGGAATGATTACTACAAAAAACATGTGGCATCAATCACTGTCACGTACGGTGGTTCAGGATACACCACGGCACCAACGGTCACAGTAGTTGGTGGCACAGTGGGATCAACAGGCCCATTTCAGATACTTGGAACAAGTAATTCAGGATCAACTTCAGGAACATATGGATATTATTTCCCATTGTTCACAAGCGAGACACAGGCCAAAATATGGGACTCACAGAACGGCGGGTCCGGCGCCGCACACACTCATACGTTTGATGAATATTCAGGCACCTTCTACATGCCAACAGGATCGATGAATCACGGAATAACAACCAAGTCCAGTGCATACAAAATGTACACAACGCCTGGCACGTCAGCGGCAACTGCTACCGCAACTGTGAAGGATGGCTCGGTCACTCAAATCACAGTAGTGTCTAAAGGAAGCAATTACAACGCAACACCAACAGTGATAATATCAGGTGGTACATCAACAGGAGTCAATCCAAGTGATCCGGCAAAAGCATATGCCAATTTGGAAAATGATCTTGTAAGAGACTTTGATGTGACAATGAAATTTGACAGAATCAAGTCAACACATGATGTTGTTGACTGGGCGGCAAGTACTTCATATGCGTATGGACAATTGATAAGATACAACAATGAATTATATAAAGCAACGGATCCTTTCACATCTACAACCAAATTTAGAGATAATGAAGGAAATGTTTACAAATTACGTGGTGACGAAACAGGACTAACTGCCTCTGATAGGCTCAAAGGATTTTATGCACCAACAGCAGGTATGCCTGGAAACGAACTATCTCAACTCATGGCTGGAATAGATTATGGAGGCACAATGGTCACTGGACTATTGTTCACACAAGAGCAAGGTTGGGACAAAGAAGGTTGGTATCAATATCCGTGGGACAATTATGGTGAATCTGATGTTGTTGCATTTAGAGCAGATGGATCAACAAACACATACACGTTTAGCACAGCACCTGATAATACGAAAGTGTACCACGTGTACATTACTCATGGAGACAGCACAAGAAGAAAATTAAATGATATATTCAAAGGTGACGGGTCAACATCATCTTTCACATTGAGCGAAACGCCTGACAGTGACGCATTGGTTGAATTTATTCCATTCGATAGTGATGGAGTGCTTACACCTACAGATGACAGAACGATAGATTCAATAATAAAAGGTGGAGTATTTGGATCTGCCCTTGGCTCTGCTCCTAGCGACATCATACTTGAAGGTGACGAATTTGTTTCACCCGACACTAGTTACGCACCAGAAGAGGTTGTGCCTGGACAATTATTTGACACTGTTGATATAAAAGTATACACATCTCCGGAGTCTGGAGTGCCTTTCATATCTGAAAAGAATCACAGGGTGGATGGCTCAACACAGACATTCAGCATAGGAGACTTCCCAGGGACTTTAGGTTCCGTGACTGTTGCTGTTGATGGAGTAATTAAAAAATTAACAACAGACTACACAGTTGATGTGGCCAACAAAACAATTACTTTCCTAACTGCACCTGCAGATAAGAGCGTTGTATCAACAAAAGTTTTTGCTATATCTGGTGAAAATTATAGGGTATTAGATGAGTACACAGGTGACGGATCAACAGTCGAGTTCACGACATCGACACGTGGTGAATTCAATTTGGACTCAACTGCTTCGGAAATTTTTGTGACTATCGATGGCGTACCTACCACATCATTCACAACATCTACGACAGCAAATACAATCACAGTTACATTTTCATCTGCACCAACAGCGGATTCATTCATACAGATTGCTGGCTTTAACAAGTCAACAACTTCAACAAGAAGTTTCGCAAGCATAAGGAACGAAGCGATCACGTATGATGGTAGCACCAATCGTTACACATTGACATATCCTCCAGGATCCATTGGACCTTTCAGTGCGTTGACTCTGATTGAAAGCAATGGAAAAATGTTGCGTGGCCCTGACATAAGTTACTATGTTGGTGACGGAAGCACTTACACATATGGCGTAACATCAGGACTAAATGATGATTCTACAATAGATCCTGCAAAAACAATTACAAGTGCCGATCAAGTAAATGTTTTTGTAAATGGCGTGCAAAAAACCTTAACAGCAGACTACACGGTCGACATCACAAATCAAAACATTAACTTCGTATCGTCACAGGTACCAACAGCGACAGATGTCATAGCCATAGAAACACTTGTCGACAATCATTATTCTGTATCAGGAAATGACATCATACTAAATCCAACACAGATAGACGCTGATTCAAGTACACTTGGTTATCAACTCAACGATAATAGTCAATTAAGTGTCACAACATTTAACAATGCATTAGGTATGAAACTGAGAAGAGAAGTTCTGGAAGGCAGAACAAACAATGAATTTTTCTTGAGATTCGAACCACTTAATGCAACATACATGTATGTCTTTTTGAATGGCGAACAACTTGTACAAGGTGTTAATTTTACTTTAAGCGATTCTAAAATCACAGTGATAGGAAGAACAATTACCGCAACTGATAGATTAGATGTGATGTACTTTGCCTTAGATTCTGCAGTCAACGCAACAGGATTTAGAATATTTAAGGACATGTTGAATAGGACCTTCTACAAACGTATTAACAAAAATGCAACAACAAAATTATCAGAGGATGCATTAGATAACCCAGCAACATTACAAGTTGCGGATGGAGATAAACTACCTGAACCAAGAATAATTTACAGTTCAGATGGTTCCACTATAAGAACAATAGTGCCAGGGGTTATTTTTGTAGACAAGGAAAGAATAGAATATTTTACCAAGACAGGTGACACACTAGGGCAACTTAGACGTGGTACTCTTGGAACAGGAATTAAGGACCATAGTTCAGGTGCAGAAGTGGTAGATGCATCTGGAACTCAAACTATACCTTACGCAGACACAATATACACCAACACATTTACAGGTGATGGCAGTACAGTTGTGTTTGCTCTATCGCAAGCACCGTCCTCAGCAAGTGAGTTAGACATATTCATTGGTGGCCAACGATTGTTGCTCACAAGCGAGGACGGTTCAACCATTAACTACTCGGTGGACGGATCAACAACAGCAGTTACTTTAAGTTCTGCTCCGGCATCAGGCACACAGATCAAAATATTACACAAGAAAGGACAGGTATGGTACACAGCGGCGGATGGTAATCCAGCAGATGGTAAAGGATTACAGGCTTCTGTAACGCAACAGGCTAAATTCATAGCAGACGAGCCTACAAATGCACCTGAATAAATACACTAGGATGACAGAACAAAATAAGCAAACAGAAAACAAAAAAGAAGAAACAAAGCCTCAAGACCACTCGGGAGTAATGATGGAAGGACACATCAAAATTTGGGATCCTGAAACTGGCGAAGTAATAGTGGACAAAAGAAACGCAATACACTATGAAAACATGTCGCAGGCTTTGGCAAACTCATTAGCAAATAAAACAACAGGTTTCATACATGAAATGGCTTTTGGAAACGGTGGAACATCCGTCGATCCAACGGGTATAATAACGTACCTTACACCAAACTCCACCGGTTCTAATGCCACTCTCTACAATCAAACATATTACAAGGTTATCGATGACAACTCATCTACTAATAAAGACACAACAAGAAACAAGATGGAAGTCAGGCACACTGCGGGTAACAAGTACACCGACATTGTCTGCACTTGTACTTTGGACTATGGTGAGCCAACTGGACAGTCTGCATTTGACAACACAACTAACTTCAATGGTGATTTTGTGTTTGACGAATTAGGACTTAAAAGTTGGGAAGGCACCGAAAACGGTTCAACTAACAAATTATTAACACACGTTGTATTTCACCCAGTGCAAAAGTCATTGAACAGATTGATACAAATTGATTACACACTTAGAATTCAAAGTTTAACAACATTCACTGAGACAAGTTCAACTGCTTTAAGCACGTCGAACACAATTAGTGGAACAACATCAGGTAGCAGTACAGGATACTAATAAATGAGTTACACTGTAAACAAAACAAATACGTCAGCATCACCTAACTCCTACACAGTACAGGACGGAGTCGTAAACACACAAACAGATCTAAGCCTAATTGGAAAAGGTTATGCAGGCTATGGCGAACTGATAGCGGAAAATTTTTTACATCTGTTAGAAAATTTTTCTAACAGCAGTGCGCCGTCCAAACCAATCAGCGGACAACTATGGTTTGACAGTGCAAACAACAGGATCAAGGTATACACAGGATCTGCATTTATTCCAGCAGGTGGTAACGTTCCTTATCAGTCATTACAGCCGTCTGCAATTACACAGGGTGACTTATGGATTGATTCTGACACAGGACAATTATATTTTTACAATGGTTCATCTAGTGTTTTGGTTGGCCCACCCAGTTCAACAGGTACTACAAATGGATTTACATTTGAATCTATAACAGATTCGTCAGATACAACACAAAACATCACTAACATATTCAATGACGGTAATAGGATAGCAATTATAAGTGAGGACGAGTTTACTCCGAAAACTTCAATCACTGGCTTTGCTACAATTAAAAAAGGGATAACACTATCTACTTCAATTTCAGATATTAAATTTCAGGGTACTGCGACTGACTCAGACGCACTAGGAGGCATAACGGCGGCAAACTTTTTAAGATCCAACGCTAACGATTCGACATCCGGCACTCTCACAGTGGCCAATGATGGTGGCGTTATTGTTGGTGCTGACAGTGACTTGGCGATCACAGTTGATTCAGGAGGGGTGATCCTAAATCAACAAATACAAGACAAAGATGTTACTTTCAAAGTTAACGATGGTGGATCGACAACTACGGTGATGACAATCGATGGATCAGAATCAAGAGTTGGTATAGGAACAACTTCACCAAGCACAAAGTTAGATGTGTCTGGAACTATCAACGCAACTGCTTTTACAGGTCCATTGACAGGAACAGTAACAGGATCCGCTAGTCTAAACTTATTATTGACAGGCGGGACATTAACAGGAACACTTAACACACAAACTATTCTCCCTTCCGCGGACGCAACCTACAACATTGGCTCGGACTCCTTAGGATACGGCACGGTGTTTGCAAAAGCAACATCAGCACAGTACGCTGACTTGGCTGAGATTTATGAAAGCGATGCCGAATATGAAGTAGGCACAGTGGTGTGTTTTGGTGGTGAAAAAGAAATTACGATATCAAAAATTGGAAATGACAAGAAAGTAGCAGGAGTAATTAGTGAAAATCCTGCGTATCTAATGAACAGCGGCGCCAAAGGACAGCCAGTTGCACTCACAGGAAAAGTGCCTTGCAAAGTAATTGGAACTATATCCAAAGGCGATATGTTATCAACTGATCCTACCCACAACGGAGTTGCTAAAAAAACACACGATCCACAAGTTGGAGAAGTGATAGGAAAAGCATTAGAAGACTATGATTCTGAGGAAATAGGCACAATTAATATAGTAGTGGGAAGGTGCTAAATATAGCAAATGGCGTACACAATCAACAGAACAGACGGAACAGCAATAGCAACAATTACAGATGGTACAATTGATACCTCTACTAGTTTAACGCTGTTTGGAAAAAGTTATTCAGGTTTTGGTGAATTATTAAACGAAGACCTTGTAAAATTATTAGAGAATTCAGCATCCACATCAGCACCAACAGCACCTTTAAAGGGTGAACTTTGGTTTGATACATCGACTGGACAGTTAAAAGTATATGACGGAACAGCATTTGAGCCAACAGGTGGCTCACAACCAAGTGCAACAGCACCAACATCTCCGTCTGTTGGAGACCTATGGATTGACACGGACGATGATCAGGTGTATGTATATTCAGGTAACTCTCTTTCACATCAGACAAATGACAAATGGGAACTAATTGGCCCTGTGTTCACCAAAGGACAAACTTTATCTGGTTTTAAAATTGAAACATTAGGCAGTTCAGGTGGCAACAAAGTTGTGTCATCTATGTATGCAGGCAACACTAGGGTTGCTATTCTATCAAAGGAGGCGTTTACACCTTCAACTTCACAAACAGGATTTGCCACAGTTAGTGCTGGACTTACTTTGAACAGCACGTTGGGTGCCGTATTTTCTGGAAGCACCACTTCAGCAAGTGCGATAGATGTGTCAGGAACAACAAACACTTCTGGTACTGTTATCGCTGGTGGAAATTTTTTAAGAGCAGATGCGGCTGATACTACAACCGGCGCACTTACAATCGATAATGACACAGGAATATTGATAGGTGATGAATCAGAGTTGACCATATCAGTTTCAAGCGGACACGTGACAGTAGCACAGACATCACAGGACAAAGATTTAAGTTTCACTATCAACGATGGTGGATCAACAGTTACACCATTAAAGTTTACTGGTTCGACTGGAGCAGTCACTATCGTAGGAAACGTAGACATCACAGGAACTTTGACAGTAAGCGGTGAGTATGATGCAAAAAGTGTTGCCATTAACACATATGATGATGCATTTATAAAACTTAATAATGGTAATTCAGAAACAGATTCGGGGGTAATAGTTGAAACAGGCGATTCAGATGACGCAAGATTATTTTATGATGTATCTGAGGATGAATGGGTAGCAGGTGAAGGCGGAACATATTCTGCACTATTAAGAAAATCAGATTTAACCGATGACGGAGATGCCAACAAAGGCACTAAACCTTTAACAACAGATTCAAGCACAGGTAACTTGAAAGTGACCACACTAACATTGGCCGCTGTTGGATCAATTTCGGAAGGCGACACTTCTAATACTAATGTTCCAACAATAGGATCCGTGGTTACTTTTGGTGACCTATGGGGCGGATCTGCAAAAATCATATCGACTAGCCAACCAACATCTGGTGATGGAGACAACGGCGACTTTTTCTTCGTAAGGGAGGCATAGTCCCATGGCCACAGTCACTAAAACTTTCGACTATTCAGGAACACTTCAACAAGCAACTATTCCACCAGGAACAACTTCCATAGACATTATTATATGGGGTGGCGCCGGAGGCGGTGGAGGTGCTGACGCAGGAGGACCAGGAGGAGTAGGTGCCGCTGGACATCATGTCAAAAAAGAAGGACTTTCTATATCATCAGCACAGATCAACACCACGATCGAAGTGGCAGTAGGTGGTGGTGGTGCAGGAGGCTCATCGGGTGGTGGTGCCCCAGGTGGTAACAACGGAAAAAGTAAAACAGCATTCTCAGGTGGCAATGGAGGTAACGCAGGACCCCAACCTTATTCAGGAGCAGGAGGTGGTGGTGGCGGAGCCACAGTAGTATTAATTGACGACACAGTAATAGCAGTAGCCGGCGGCGGCGGAGGCGGCGGTGGTTCGGGCAAAAGCGGTAATGGCGGCGCAGGCGTAAACTCCAACTCAGCAACAAGCAATTCCCCATCGACATTAGGTGAAGAAGGTAAGGATCACACAGGAGATGGTGGAGGTGGTGGTGCTGGTGGCGGTGGTGCCGCTGGCGGAAAATCAGGAAATGGTGGTAGCGGTGATACCAACGGTACTGGAGGGTTCTCAGGATCCAACACTGTGCCAAGTGGCGGATCTGAAAGTAATGGATCAGGTGTCACTCCAGGAGGTACAGGAGAGGCGGCATATGCATCGGGTGTAGCAGTAGGAGGAAATCCTGCGGGCACGGGTGGCAACGGACGAGCACAAATTATTTTTAATATTTCAACTTCGACTCACGTTAAGGTAGATGGTTCTTATAAATTAGTCAACGAAATATATTACAAAGTGTCAGGCACTTGGAAAAAAATCACATCAGCATTTACAAAGGTTGGTGGAGCATGGAAAGCATTATTCAATGCTGGGGTAACGTTTGTATCAACAGCGGCAGGATTCGGTGACTCATCAGGTGGTTCAAGTTCAGGTTCAGGTGGATCAGGTGGTGGTGGTTGTTTCGTAGCAGGCACAATGATTTCAATGGCAGATGGTTCTCTCAAACCTGTTGAACAGGTCGACATAGGTGACACAGTATCAGTGGGTGGCAAAGTGTTTGCGACAGGTAAGTTCTTGATAGACAACTTGTATGATTACAACGGAATCAAAGTGTCTGGAACACACATGGTAAAAGAAGATGGGGCATGGATCAGAGTTGAAGACAGCAGGATAGGAGTTCCTATGGGTGATGACGAAGTGATAGTCTACGTATTTGGTAACGAAAACAGAAGAATCATAATCAACGGCACAGAATTCACGGACTACTTTGAATTGAGCGAACAACAAGAATTAATCAATCACGGCGAAGATATTTTTAGTAATTGGCAGGATCATGATAGACAAATACATGATAAAAATGTTAATATACTGAATGCTTGATAAAACTTTTTACCACGGACAGCAAGGCGAGTGCTTTTTAAAATTAGAAAAGCATTTCCAAGAAATCAAACACGAATTCAATTCACAACCAGACAAGGTATTTTTAGATCCTGAAGACTTCTCAGACAGTGTAAGGGGACTGCCCGAAGATTTTGACGACAAGAGTGGTGATTATGTTCATGGACAGTGGAGGGCACTTGGAATACAATCAGGAGAACACGAAGGACAAAGTTTTAATGACTATCCGATACTTTACAGCATACTAAGACGTTTCCCATATAAGACCAATGTCGCAATAATGACAGTTGGACCAAACACCAAAATTGGCAATCACACCGACAACGAAGGCGGATGGAGATATCAATTATGTTTAGATGATGGTGGTGGTGATCAAAGCGGTATGTATGTCATGAATTTGGAAACAAAAAAACAGGAACTATACACCTGGAAAACAGGAGAAGCATTTGTGTTTCAACCAGACCTACAATTACACAATGGATTCAACAATAATCCTGGTGAGAGAACAACCTTACTAATTGACTTTTTCAAAGAATCAGAGTATACTAAAGATAAGTTTGAAAAATATTACCAACATTATTCAAAGTGTTTTGAAGGATTAGAAAATTTGGTGGACATTTATGAGTCAAGAAAGCAAAAAGCCTAGGATTTTTATTACAGGACATACCAGAGGTATAGGTAAAGCAGTGTTTGACCTATACAAATCAAAAAATTATTTGTGCTACGGCGTGTCAAAGTCAACAGGATTAGATATCGACAAGGACTGTGATGTCATAGTAAAACAAATGGCTAATTTCAAGTACATTGTTTTGAATGCGTATGCAAAGGACAGCCAACTTAAAATGTTGAAAGAAATAATTCGTAACTATCAGCATGATGAAAAGCATGTGGCAGTAATTACAAGCACCTCTGGAACCTCAGCAGGCATGGATAGAAGTTTTAAAGAGCAAGAATATAATTGGTATTGTAAAAACAAAAAGGAGTTGATTGAATTTATCGAAAAGAGTCAACAGGATTTGTATGACAAACCAATCCAAATATATGATATTTGCCCAGACACAGTTAAGACAGACATGAGTGAAGGACTATGGGAGGAGTATCCGAAACTTCTTGCGGAAGAAGTTGCTGAGTGTGTAGAAATGTGTTTCACGAAAAAGTTTAATATCAATAAAATAGTTTTACAAAAATATGATAGGTAGGAATTGGAACAGAGATACTGACTACGGCACACTTGTTTCGTGGTGGCAACAGTGGGAGTTTGGAGTTGTACCAAAGGAGTGTTTGCCTCCGGATGGAATAATGATTGAACACGAAGGCAAGCCAATATGTGCAGGTGGATTATACATCGGAGTAGGCACACAGTTTGCTTTTATGGAATGGATAGTGACAGACAAGCAGGCAGATGCAAGATCTGTGCATAAAGCGTTGAAATTATGTATCGAAAGTATAATGGATCTTGCTAAATCAAAAGGTATGAAACTGGTATACACAGCAACCAAGGAACAGGCACTGCAGAAAAGATATCAAAAGTATCATAAAATGTTGCTAACAGAGAGCGATGTGAAGACTTTTTTACGTGATTTTACCGGAAAATACACTGAAGATTTAACCTGGATATCAGACGATGAACAGATAAAGATGCATAATAAATAAGCATAAGGAGTACATTTAAATGGCAACAAAACAAGAAGTCGCAGACTACATCAACGCAAACTACGAGTCAGCATGGACAGACGAAGAAGAAGCAAAAATTGATCAAATGCTCACACCTGAATTGGCAGAGATATTGATTAAATTGGTTGGTGATGTAAGTTTTTTGACAGAAGTTAGAGATAACAAATCAAACTAGTAGACTATGGCTTACAAAATAAACAACACGTTTGGAACTCTGTTAGTATCTCTTGCCGACGGAACAATTGATACAGCAACTACAGACCTTACCCTGATTGGTAAGGGTTATGCTGGTTTTGGTGAGAAATTAAACGAGAACCTCATAAAATTATTAGAGAATTTTAACAATACATCTGCTCCTAGCAACAAACAACAGGGTCAACTTTGGTTCGACAAAACCAACAAGCAGTTGAATGTGTATACAGGCGACAAATTCAAACCTGTTGGATCAAGCACAAACTCCGCATCAGCACCAACAAATGCTGTGCTTGGAGATATGTGGTTCGACACAGTGAACCTGCAGTTATATGTGTACAATGGAACAGCATTTACATTGGTTGGCCCCACAACTGTTGCTGGATCAGGTATCACACAGGTAATCACAGAAAGTCCAGAAGACAATACAGGTGTTCAAAGGTCAATTTTAAAACTAGTCACAAACGACACAGTAGTTGGAGTTGTATCTAATCTTGCATTTACTCCTTCAAGTTCAGAAACTTTGGGTGCGGCATTAATATCTGCAGGATTCTCAAGTGTGGCACAGGGTATTCAATTATCAAGTTCAGTTGCATCAGCAAAATTTAGAGGAACTGCAACAGACACAGACGCACTTGGTGGTATTGCCGCGGCAAATTACTTGAGATCAAACTCAAACGACACAACATCTGGCACGTTAGGCATCCTAGCGGATGGCACAACTCTTACACTTGGCGCCGGATCTGATGTTACATTCACAATGTCCAGTGATGATCTTACCATTGCACAAACCACCCAGGACAAGGATATTATTTTCACTGTAAATGACGGTGGCACAACGACAACATTGATGACATTGGACGGAAGTACAGGAAGATTAGAACTTCCTTCGGTTGGAGATTTGAGAGTCAAAGGAAATTTGACAGTAGATGGTGATTCAGTAACACAAAACACGTCAACTTTGACCATAGAAGATAACATTATTGAACTAAACAGAAACGTCTCAAGCAATTCTGGCATGCCAAACTTTACAGGACTGAAGGTAAACAGAGGCAATGCTTCAACTGCCACAGAACAGGATCTATTTTGGGTATGGGACGAAACGTTTGCCGACGACGGAACAACAATTTTTGGCAATGCAGGCGGTGCTTGGACAGCGTTCAAGTCCACGGATGTGGGCGGCACTGAGATGTCGGCACCAACACTTGTTGACATTAGGGGAAATGTTGTACACGCAACTTCAACATCGGCGCAGTATGCTGACTTGGCAGAGAGATACGCATCAGATATGGCTTTAGAGCCAGGCACAGTGGTTATGTTGGGAGGCACAGAAGAAGTAACCAAGTGTGATAAAGAACTTTGTGACCAAGTTTTCGGAGTTGTTTCAGACAGTCCTGCGTTTTTAATGAATGCATCGGCTGGCAACAACGACACACACCCTATGATAGCCTTGAAAGGAAGAGTATTTGTTAAGATTACTGGTAAAGGATCTGCAGGCGATCGTGTTGTTAGTGCAGGAGACGGTTTAGCAAGGGTGGCAAGAATAGAAGAATGCACTGCTCAGAATACTCTGGGGCGTCTAATAAAGCATAAATATAATGAAGAAACAGCACTTACAGAGTGCGTTATAGGAGTAAAATAATTTATGGCATATGTAGCAGGTGATACTATTACAGGAGACCAGTATAATATATTTGTAAACAATTCATCTAGTCCGTTTGGCTATAATCACTTTGCGGGCACAGGTTCAGGTGTGTATGGTCTCGGACAAACACATATAGCAACAGTTTCAGGTGGATCAACAACTATCACAGCATCACAATTCAACACATTGTTGACTGCGATCGATAACATAGCAAACCACACAAACGACACAATGACGGCAAGGACTGCTGTAACAGCAGGAGACACCATCACAATCAAATCCAATCTCGAAGCAGACCTAGCAACACTGGCGGCTTCAGTTGCGGCAGGGTCACCAAACGCAACAGCACTGGACACTTCAAGTGCTAAACGAACATCAAGTGCATCAGGCGCTTACACAACCTCGCATGTTGTAGAACATTCTTTTACATTTTCATCGGCAGACGTGATGAGACACTTCTTTAATGCAGGTGGCAAGATAAGAATGTTAGGAGACAGAACAGGTAACGGTAACACAGACGGAAGTGCTAATGCCAAGGACACAGGATATACCACATTGTTGGCGGCGGTAGGAAACTTTGATATTGGTGCAACATCATGCACTAGATCCGGATCTGGCGAAACACTTGAAACAGATGGTTTGTCAAATGGATTCCATGACTTAGGCACAGGTTACACTACATTGATTGTGCTTGCAGATGCCACATCACCCTACACAGACAATGACATCAAGATCGAAGCAAAACTAAATGCGGCAGTTGGAACAGCGGTAACAATGACTGTTAAGTTTTCCATCCTAGACGGATCAGCAGATAACACGTTCGACTCAGGAAACCTATCAAGTGTTGACCAAACACCTGACAGAGTTGGTGTTACAAGAGTGAGATCTTTTGTTCTAAGTCCAAACGACGAGCAGGGACTTGGTGCAGACATTACCGAAGACAGCACAGCAGAAGTCAGCAACACAACATCCTAAAATTAACTTGACCTTTTTCCAAACAATAAGTATTATTGTGGTATGGACATTGGCGAACTAAAAAAACAGGCAAACTTATCTTACGACATATCAACAGCAAAACAGAACGCTCTTGAGAGGGCATTGTCACGACAGCAATTTGCTTATGAAGGACATCTGTTTAATGCATCACCGGATACAATTTGCCTAGTCAAGACACTCAAAGACTCCAAAAAAACTTTTTACATGCTGGATCTCAATGACAATCCATGTTTAATAAAAAATCCAGATGAGTTTTTGACTAAACTTATTGAAAAAAATCAAGAAACACTAAACGCCTATCATAACATTCATGAGTCCTTCCAGAAGAGGACTTAATGAACAGAGGCATACTACTGTATTGTTTCGATACTCCAACCTGCAAGTACCACAAAATACTTGAACGTTGTGTAAGACTTATCCAAAAAAACTTAAACTTAGAAATAACCGTGGTAACAAATTATGAGACTTTTAAATCAATAGGAAATTTAGGTATGATTAATTATAAGTTGATTGATAACGAAACAAATAACAAACGAGGTAAGGAATTTTGGTACAACCTCGACAGGCACACTGCTTATGACATGAGTCCTTATGATAAAACAATTTTAATGGACATAGATTACTTTTGCTTCACTAATAATCTGTTGAACCTACTGGACATAGATGAGGATTTCTTAATACATGATAAAATTCATGACCTAACAGGCAAAGATGTTTACAATTTTAGGAAAAAATCAATCATCCCAATATTATGGGCCACTGTGATAGTATTTGAAAAGACTGCGCGGGTAAAAAGAATATTCGATTTTGTAAAATACGTTAAACAAAATTATCAACACTTTATAAATCTCTACAGAATTGATTACACCAATTTCAGAAACGACTATGCTTTTAGTATTGCTGTGAATCAAGTTAACGGACACACACAACAAAAGTTTTTGCCAGGCAAACTGCCGACGCTACCTGCGATAGCAAAAGTTTTGGAGTTCAAAGACAATGGTTTAGTGTATAGATATGAGGACAAAATTAATTTCATAGAAGATCAAGATGTGCATGTTTTAGATAAGGAGATTGTTAATGTCTAAAGGATTCTTATGGTTCTGCCAAAATAATGAAAAAACAGATTACGTCAAGTTATCAGTTCAACTTGCCAAAAGTTTGAAAAGATTCAATAGGCAAAATAATATTTGTGTGATCACAGACGAGAAAAGTAAATTCACCAACAAATACGTTGATATTGTCAAAGTTCTGCCACAAGATCAAAGTTCGTCCCATGAAATAAAATGGGCAAATGAATGCAAAGCCTTTGACTTGTCACCTTTCACACACACTATAAAATTAGAAGCAGATATGGTTTGGACCGCAAACACAGATTGGTGGTGGCA
>MDTA01061733.1_pt1 | contig 25110 bp, 20 predicted proteins | sample 811151 | NCBI WGS metagenome assembly MDTA01 (sample SAMN05326648, study PRJNA326480) | marine metagenome | isolation source: seawater | place: Indian Ocean: South | collected 2010
CTGTAAATAATTAAAATTATTGTTTACAAATTGTCCTAATTGATGAAAAATCACTTATCTAGGGATAAAAATTGGGGCTGGTAACTTAAACAAACCAAATATCAGAGGATCATCAAAGATGAAATTGTTAAAAAAACTAGGAACATACTTTTCAATGCTAGCACTAATACTATCTGGTACTAGCCTTAAATCTATTGCATCAGAAGGTGATGAATCAGCAGAAGCATTTGATGATCCTAATGCAGAAGCAGAAGCAGAAGCAGAAGCAGAAGCAGGAGCAGAAGCAGCAGAAGCATCTGGTGCAGGAGCAGGAGCAGCAGCAGGAGCAGCAGCAGGAGCAGGTGTCTGGGTTGCAATTACAGGGGCCATACTAGGACTATTTAGTGGTGGTGGAAGTGAATATACAACACCATCCGGAAATGATCCTGTAACGCCTACGCCAACGCCTACGCCAACGCCTACGCCAACGCCTACGCCTACGCCTACGCCAACGCCTACGCCTACGCCTACGCCTACGCCTACGCCAGTTACAACTACAAGTTCTACAACTACGTCGCCTACCACGACTGCTACAACTACTACGTCGCCTACCACGACTGCTACAACTACTACGTCGCCTACCACGACAACTACAACAACTACAGGCACAACTACTACAACTACAACTACATCAACGACGACTGGTACGACAACGAACTAGTTCTCTAGTAAATAGATGTAATTGACTGACTAAAAGATGCTCTCTGCAAATTAGTCAGAAGAACTGATAAAGTTTACGTATTCTATTTTTGTAATAATTAACTTATTCTCAATATATTAATATCTGAGCTAGTTTAGAAGTATGTGTAATTATCTGAAAATTATTTTCATTCTTGCGTTATGCAATAATACTTTTGCTAATCAACAAATTTTATATGATTTTGAAAGTGATTATAGAATCCACACTCCGTCTGTTCATGGAGGTATTGGACTAATACAAACTCCGACTGCAAGATTTGCCCCAGATGGTGAGCTGGGATTTGGCGTCTCTAGTGAAGGACCATATAGAAGAGTATATGGAACCATGCAGTTTTTTCCATGGATGGAAGCAGCGCTCAAATACACCGAGACAACATACAAATTTTATGCCCGGGGAAGCAGTCAAACATGGAAAGATAAAGGATTAGATATTAAATTTAGATTACATGAGGAAACCGATCAACTACCAGAAATAGCATTAGGATTAATTGATTTTGCTGGCACTGGTGCTTATTCAAGTGAGTACCTAGTTGGAACAAAAAGGTTAAATAATTTTGATTTAAGCTTAGGGCTTGGCTGGGGAAGGTTGGGAGGCATTCACCACTTTGATAATCTTATTGGCTATATAGATGAGGAAAGAAATAAGAGAGGAGGCTACAAATCAACTGGAGGTACTGTAAATCTGAAAAGATTCTTCTCTGGTGAGAACACCTCAATTTTTGGAGGCATTGAATACTTTTCACCCAATAATAACCTGTCATTTAAAGCAGAATACGATACCTCAGATTATTCAAGGGCAATTGGAAAACCAATGGTTTTTAATAAGCCTGGAAATGATTTTAAGGTGGATTCAAGATTCAATTATTCAGTCAATTACCGCTTTGATATGACTAGAAATGACAAAGTTGATTTATCCCTAGGGTATGTAAGAGGTAATACAATCTACGCTAATTTTTTAGTTCACTCGAATCTTAATTATAAAATGCCCCCAAAGGTTGTAATTGGAGCTGAAAAAATTAGAAACTCAAATTTACCAGGAAAATCTTTCAGTGAGTTGGATGAAAAATGGCAGACATTCTTAACTAATAGAATAATTAAAGAAATGGCAAATAACGGATTTGTTACTCATAAAATTATTTATAAAGAAGATGAACTCATTGCAGAAGTTAGTCAAGGTAGATTTTTCGAAACAACAAAATTTTTTGATCTTGCTAGCAGGGTTTTGGCAAATAATGCTCTCCAGAATATAGAAACAATAACGATTATCAATATAGATCAAGGAATTGAAACAATAAGAAGCTCTATTGATATTGATGATTTAAAAAGAGTTGCACTATTAGGGCCAACCCCAGAAAATCTGTTGGACTTTGATAATCCTTCTGATGCTCATTATTCAGATATTGAGAAGGAGAATCAGTTTCTTTATCCAAATTTTTATTGGGAAGTCAGACCTCATTTAAACAACACTCTGCAACATCAAATCAAATTCTTTTTTTGGCAGCTAGAGGCACTTATTCATACGGAATATTCTTTTGCAAAAGGCCTTTATTTAACCACTGATTTTGGAGTAGATATAGCCAGTAATTTTGATGAATACACATGGCATGTTCCAGATGGTGAGCTTCATCATGTCAGGCAGGATAGAAGGTTATATCTAACAGAAGGCAAAAGTGGTCTGAGGCGAATGCAGCTAGACTACCTTCTTGATTTTCATCCAAATATTAAAGCAAAATTAACAGCTGGATATTTAGAGTGGATGTATGGAGGCATAGGAGGGGAAATTTTATATATGCCTGAAAGCAGAAGATGGGGCATTGGAGTAGATGCTTATTGGGTGAAGCAGAGAGATTTTGATCAGAAACTATCATTCAGAGATTATCAGACAATAACTGGTTTCTTAAGTTACTACCAGGATCTCCCATTTTATGACATGCGATTGAAGTTAAGCGTAGGAAAGTTCTTAGGAAAGGATACAGGAGCTATGATTGATATTTCGAGAAGATTTGAGAATGGCGGAAGGGTTGGTGGTTTTGCAGCTCTTACAGATTGTGACTCAGCATGTGTTGGAGAAGGGAGCTTTCACAAAGGGGTCTATTTTGAACTCCCAATGAATATTTTTTATATACAATCAACAACAAGACGAAAAACAGGATATGCATGGAGTCCTCTAACAAAAGATGCTGGAGCAAAGGTTGATGCTGGCGGACTATATTTTTTAATGACTAATGCTGCTGATGAGGTCACATCATTAAGGCAGAAGCAATGGTCATTTAAAAAAATATTTTCAGGATTTAGCACCAAAAAAATATCAAAACAGCCATAAGAAGTGATTAATAGTTTCTATAGTTCTCATGAGAAAGAGATTCTTTCAGGGATCAAGGACTTTATTAAATCATGCTCAATTGGCCTTGAAAAGGAAAGTTTGAGAATGTATCGTTCAAACATCTCAACACATCCACACCCAAAATCACTTGGCTCACCCTTATTCAATAAATTTATAACTACTGATTTCTCAGATGCACAATTAGAGTTAGTTACACCACCATTAAAAAAGCAAGAATCCAATCTTTTTTTGAACGACATACACCATTTTGTTTCACATCATATACAAGACGAGATCTTATGGCCAATGAGTATCCCTCCTCATATTGACTCTATAAACGATATTCCAATCGCAAAGTATGGAACTTCTAATATGGCCTTTTTTAAGGAAGTATATAGAAAAGGATTATCTCATCGCTATGGAAGAATGATGCAGGCAATTTCAGGTGTACATTATAATTTTTCATTACCCAATGAAATGTGGCCTAACATAACCAATAAGCCTAAATCAAAATCTAAAATAGAACCTAGATCTAAGTCATATTTCAATATGCTAAGGAATATTTTCAGGATTAACTGGTTAATACTTTATCTTTTTGGTGCTTCACCCTTAATTTCTAAATGTTTTATTTCAAATAATGACAATGAATTAAAGAAACTAGACAAGCTTACTTACTATTTGCCTTATGCAACCAGTCTGAGAATGAGTAAGTTCGGCTATAGCAATTCAAGAAGGAGTAATATATCTGTATCAATGAATTCTTTAGAAGATTATATATCTGACTTAATCCATGCAAGAAGTACCCCATCTAATGAATTTTCCAAAATTGAATACCTAATAGATGGCAAGTTACAACAACTTAGTCCAAATATATTACAGATTGATGATGAATACTATGCAATTGCAAGAGCAAAGAGTAGTTTAAATTCTGATAGCAGCACTACATCAAAGTTGATTACAAGCGGTGTAGATTTTATTGAACTTCGATCACTTGATTTAAATCCATTCAGTCCAACAGGCATTGATAATGAGACCATTATGTTTCTTGAGCTTCTTCTGATTTATTGTTTTGTTAAACAAGAAAAAAACTTTTCTGATAATGAAGTAGAAGAGTTAATCCAAAATGACTCAATTGTTGCATTAAGAGGAAGGGAGCCGAATTTGAAGTTATCTAGGAATGGGAAAAGTATTTACCTTGAAGAATGGGCTAATGAGATTATTGATGATCTAATTCCAATTGCTTCAATTATTGAGACAGATAAATCAGATTACAAAGACTCTATTGAAAAGATGAGGCACAATGTAAAAAACTCTCACAATACATTATCTGGCCAATTACTTGAGAAAATTTTAGCAAGTAAGCTGAGTTTTTTAGATTTTGGTACTCAAATTGGCGAGTCTTTTAGGTCCCAATATATGAATATACAAAAAGCGGAAAATAAACGTTGGAAAGATTTAGAAGATGAGTCAAAGAAGTCTCAGCATCAAAAACAAAATATTGAAAGCACAGAGACCATAGCATTTGATGAATTTCTCTCAAATTACTATAAATAGATTCTTTTCTCTGCTATAGAAATCTCAATGGTGTCAAGTCTGAATATGTATTGTAACTATTCGTAACTTGATGTAACTTTTAACCAAAATACTCCCTTCTATATACCTATGGGTGTAACATAGTTGCTAGATTTTAATATTTGATCATTTTTTATAAGATAATTTTCTAAAATGAATAAAAAACATTTGATAACAATTTTTATTGTGCTGTTCGCATATATGCTTCCTGTTCACTCTCAGCTAGATGCACGTTTAGAGGACTTAATTATGATGGGCCGGGAGGGAACAGATATCGATGATACAATCGAAAGCACCGAAGAAGTTAGACCTAGAGAAGAAACTATAGTTGAAGATGATGATACTGATGAAGATGAAACTGAAGATGATTTTGGATACCAAGGGAGAAATGATTTTCTTGTAGCCCCAAAGTCTAAATTCACTTATCAGAAATTAGAAAGATTCGGATACGATTATTTTGCTGATAATCAGAATGCTTTTCTTCCTACCAAAGATACACCAATTCCTTCAGATTATATTCTGGGTCCTGGCGATATTGTAAAAATAATACTCTTTGGCAATAACAATAAGAAGTATACCCTTCAGGTAACAAGGGAGGGTGACATCTTTTTACCTGAAATTGGACCCATAGCAATAGCTGGGCTTTCATTTGGTGACGTCAAAGAAACCATCAAGCAGATTGTTGAAAACCAGTTAATAGGAACACAAGCAACGCTAACTTTAGGAGAGCTTAGGGCGGTAAATATTTTTGTTTTAGGGGAGGCTCTTAACCCAGGTATGTATACAGTGAGTGCGTTGTCGACTCTTACAAATGCAGTTTTTGCAAATGGAGGGGTGAAAAATACAGGATCTCTTAGAAATATTCAGTTAAAAAGAAATGGAAAAATAGTTTCTAAATTTGATTTTTACGATTTACTGCTTAATGGAGATACATCAAAAGATATTCGACTTATGTCAGGCGATGTTGTATTTATTCCTCCAACTGAAAAGCTAGTAGGTATTTCAGGTGAGGTAAAAAGGCCTGGTATTTATGAATTAAAAGAGAATGAGAATGGAGATGATTTACTCAGTTTCGCCGGTTCTTTGAAAGCAAAAGCAGATCTTACATCGCTTCAATTAGAAAGAATAGACTCGAGAAAAAATAGTTTTAATCTTATAAGTGTGAATCTTGATTTGACTCCATTTTCAAGTCTTGAGTTACAGGATGGCGATAAACTTTCAATATACCCTGTGACAGAAAAACTTAATAATGCAATATTACTTAGGGGACATGCCGCAAAGCCAGGTTTTTACCCATGGTCAAACGGTATGAAAATCTTAGATGTTATCTCAGAAAAAGATGATTTATTACCACTTACCGATATGAGCTATCTGCTTTTAAAGAGAGAATCAAATATCGGTCAAAATTATGAATTCATTCATATTAATATTCAAAGTTTGCTTGAAGACAAGAATGAGGAAGATAATATTCTTCTAGAGAATAGAGATGAACTTATATTCTTTCCATCAGTCCTAGATATAAATCTTATTAGAACTGTTGAATCAGATATCACATATGATAATCAAGATTCACAACTTGCAACGCACTATGCAAAAAAATCAATAATTGAAAAGCAAAGTGCACAAAGTGGAGATGCTAGTAGGGAATCTTTACCTAGTCCAGACATGGAAAATAAAGATTCATTTGAACAAAAGGATCAACCCTATTTCCACTATTATGTTTATGATTACTGCGTGGTTAAGGAAGGGCTTCTACTTGAGCTACTTGATCTGCAAGCAGAGATTGATCAAATCGTAGAAGAAGTAACAAATGAAGAAGCTGATCAAACAAAAAGTTTAAAACTCACAAAGTACTGTAGAGATCAGATTATTGAGCCTCTTTTGGCCTTAATTGAGCAGCAATCAAGCCCAAACAATCAAGAACAAGTAATAACTGTGTTTGGAAATGTGAAATTTCCAGGAAAATATCCTTTAGTGACAAATGCTTCTGTGCAGGAAGGATTGGCTGCAGCAGGAGGACTAAAAGGACTCACTTATACTGATGAAATTGATATAACAAAGAAATCTTATTTGGGGAAAGAAGTTATAGAAGTAAGTTCATCTGTAGATTTTGACGAGATAAAATCGATGAAGCTTGATCCTTTGGATATAATTACTGTCAAGAAGCTTGATTATAGGCCTGCAGTAGTTACAATCCTAGGCGAAGTTCATTTCCCGGGACAATACCCAATTTCCAATAACGAGACATTCAAGACACTGATTGCTCGAGCAGGCGGTTTCAAAAATGAGTCGGGCATAGAAAATACATTTTTTCAGAGACAATCGCTAATTGAGAGTGAATTAGAGCAATTCGAGGAAGCTCAGTCGAATCTAAAGAAGCAACTTTTATTAGCATCAAATGACACACTTGGAAGTAGTGAAGATGCTGACGATTATCTAAACAAAATACTTATGCTTGCAGAAGAAGAGCCACCAGAGACATCATCACTTGGACGGTTAGTGATTGATACAGCGGGAATAATGGATGGTTCAGCTAAAGACATTAGACTTATAGATGGAGATACAATAATTGTTCCAAGAAAGAGGCAGACTGTTAAGGTAATTGGGGAAGTTTATGCTCCAAACTCACATTTCTTCGATTCAAATAAAAATCAAAGTGACTATATTGAACTCAGTGGCGGTTTGAATGATTTTGCCGACAAGGAAAATATCTACGTAATTAAACAAGATGGATCAGTTGTTTCCAACCTCTCTTCATCTGGAGGCTTTTTCAGAGCCTCTTCAGAAAATATCACAGCTGGTGATACAATCGTTGTCCCATTAAAAGTTTCAACATTTAGTGGGCTAAGAGCAACCACAGAAATTAGTCAGATCGTATATCAAATGGCTTTATCAGCTGCAGCTGTTAATAGTTTCAGAAACTGATATTTTTCATAAAAAAATCATTGCAATTAACCGTTATAAAATTATGGCATATCAAATTAAATGTGGTTTTTAATTTATACAAAATTTAGAGAAGAGTTGAGAGCAAAAACTAACCTCGAAAATCAAGGCTTTAGAGTTTTTTCACCCATGGTTTCTTATCAAGCAAATTTTGAAAAAACTAATAGTGTAATTAAACCACTATTTCCTCGTTATTTGTTTATTGAGATTAATAATTTAGAAAAAGATATAACAAAAATAAATTCTTCTAAAGGAGTAAGCCATCTTGTAATCTTTGGAAATAATTATTCTCCTGTACCTAACTCAGTAATTAAATACTTAAAGGGAAAATTAGGTACTAACGACATTTTAGAACAGAAAATTACAAAGCAATCATATCTTAGAGGCGATAAGATCATTGTTAAAAAAGGTTTGCTAAAAGGAAAAGAGGCAACATTTTTATCAAAAAATGGTAATGAAAGAGTTAGGATACTTCTGAATTTAATGAGCGAATTAATTATTGCAGAATTGCCAGTAAACGATCTTGATTTTGATAAAAAGATTATAGAAGCTATTAAATTATAGTAATTTCTTATTAGTTACATATAGTTGTTCAAACTTTGAACATATAATATAATCAGTATGTTCATAATATGAACAATATAAGGAAAAATCGAAATATATCATTAAGGACTTATTAATATATGTCCAGCGGTAGCTATTAAAGTTTATATGAAACAGGGAGACATAGATTATAAAATTTTAAAAATCCTTAAAGGCAGTCCTAACATAACTCAAAGGCAACTATCCCAAGAATTAGGTTTAAGCTTAGGTAAAACAAACTATATTATAAATGCTTTAATAGATAGAGGATGGGTTAAGCTTACTAACTTTAAACGTTCTGATAATAAGATTGGTTATATTTATATGCTTACACCAAAGGGATTGAAAAATAAGACTAAATTAGCACAAAAATTTTTGATCAGAAAATCTGAAGAGTATAATAGATTGGAAGAGGAAATCGAGACTCTAAAAAAAGAACTACAAAGGTAAGGATTAAATGACTAGTAGCAATTTAGAATCTAATGACAAAATTGATTTAACTGAGATTTTTCAGACACTTTGGAATGGAAGAAAGTTAATTATCTTAGTCACGGCAATAATAGCTATTTCTTCAGTGATTTATGCCTTGCAAGTTACTAAGTATTATCAATCTGAAACCATAATGCTTGTTAGAAATAATTCTCAAAACCAAGGAGTTTTATCCCAGCTTACTGGAGCCGCTTCATTACTCGGCGTTAACTTATCTGCTTCAAGTGATGATAAGTCATTACAAGCAATCCAATTAATACAATCAAGGAACTTTGTTAAAAATTTATTAAAATATGATGATGTTTTACCTTCAATGATGGCTGCAAAAAGCTATAATTCATCTAGCAAAGAAATAATCTATGACCCTAGCTTGTATGATTCTGAGAATAATAGATGGCTAGGTGAGCCAAACCATAACGGAGAAATAGGCCCTTCATATCTTGATGCTTATGAAATCTATATGGGCGATATGATGACTATTTCACAGGATAGGTCTGGGTTTATTCAAATATACATAAAACATATCTCGCCAATATTCGCTAAAGAGTTTTTAGAGCTCATTATTAAAGAGGCCAATGCTTTGCTAAGAAATAAGGATCTAGAGGAGTCCAGTCAAGCGATTGAATATCTTAAGTCTGAGCTATCAAAAACATCTTTTGTTGAAATAAGAGAATCCATAAATACCCTTATTGAAGCTCAGCTTGAGATTCAAATGATGGCAAACTTAAATGAAGATTATATATTAGTTGAAATTGAACCACCTTTTATTCCTGAAAAAAATATGAAAACAAATAGACTTCTAATTGTGGTTTTTTCAACTATGTTTGGTGGGTTACTTGGCGTACTTTTTGTCCTAATTAGACAATTTCTAATTGAAAAAGGGATAAAAATAGAATTCTTAAATATTTAATAAGGTCTAAATTAAAAAATGATAATCGCATCCCTATATCCTTGTCCGTTTGATATTCAAGATAGGCATGAGTTCAATGCCAGTGTTATCAAAGACGAAGAGATATTCTCATATGAGGAAGGCAAAGTAACAACTGTTAAGAATGATGGTACTTCAAAGTTTCCTGAAAGAACATTAATGCTAGGCTTTAAGGAATTAAATATTGTTCCAAAAGAAGTTGATAAATGGGTTTTTCCATCACCAAAATCTGAAATAAGCTTAAATGACTATCATCTTTTCTTTACTTGGTTTTTCAAGGCCTACGATGGTGATTTCGAAAACTTTCAGGAATGGTTTGAAAGCCATGTTGAGTTTGTTGACCACCAAATTAGTCATGCTGCTCTTGCATCTTATGGCTCTACTTTTTCAGAATGTGCATTTTTGTGTATGGATGGTGGTGGTGATTTTGGTGATCCACGTGGATATATTTTCGGTGACTTCAGCGAGGATATATTCAAGATTAAGTTTCAATCCGAAGGCTATGATCATATAGCAAATTACCATTCATTTCTGACTGACTCTATTGGATTTTCTGGTGATGATAACGGTAAGACTTCTGGTCTTGCGTCATATGGGGATGTCCAGGAAGATCTAAAAGCTCAATTATCAAAACTAATTTCTGTAACTAAAAAAGAAGGAGTAAAATTTCAGAGAAATAGATTTAATACTACAGATGTAAATCTTTCCAAAGTTAAAGCTGATTCATATGACAGAACAAAGATTTTTAGCCAGTATCCAAGCGACACGAATATATTAAGACTAGGTATCCAGTACCTCCCTCATGATATTGCAGCAACAGGCGAGCAAATTCTCCAAGAATCAGTTCTTCAGTTAGTAAGCTTACTTAGAGAGGAGACTAAATCTAAGAATATCGTTTTTAGTGGAGGCTTATTTCAGAACGTCGCTTTGAATAGAGCGTTACTTAATGCTGGCTTTGACAATGTATACTTTCCTTCAGCGCCATCTGATTCTGGCTTGTCTCTTGGAGCTGCATTATTTATAAAAAATAAAAAAACCATGAATAAGCCAGAAACACTCTCTGCATATTTAGGACCTTCTTTCACAAAGTCTGATATAAAGGAGGTTCTTGATAGGCATAGGCTTATTTACAAGGAGCATGAAAATATCACTAAGGTTGTTGCTCAGAAGCTTGATCAGGGTAAAACTGTGGGTTGGTTTCAGGGAAGAGGTGAGTTTGGCCCAAGATCGCTTGGCAATAGATCTCTAGTAGCCGATCCTAGAGATATGAAGTCAAAGGAAAAAATAAATCAGCTACTCAAAAAGAGAGACTGGTTCATGCCATATGCTCCATCTATTTTAGAAGAAGACTATATGGATTGGGTAGATCAAGAGCATTATTCTCCATACATGCAAGTTGCATTCGATATGAAACCCGAAATGATCGAAAAAGTTCCATCTGCGGTTCATGTTGACGGAACAACAAGGGTGCATGTTGTAAGAAAATCCGAAAATGAACTCTACTGGAGTTTAATCAATGAATTCAAGAAGATCACAGGCATACCGGTTTTATTAAATACAAGCTTCAATAGGCATGGAATAGCAACTATATCAACACCACGTCAGGCTATTGAGCATCTTCTTGAGGGCTGCATGGATTATCTAGCAATTGATAATTACCTTGTATCGTTTAAAGATAATAGAATAGTTGCGGATAGGATAGAAAAGACTGAGTCTGAGGATTATTTACTTAAATTAGGAGCAATAAACAGGCTTAATGTTTTCAAATCATACGGTACTAATGAGCAAATGAGGTTATATTTAAATAGACTTTCTGAGCTTCTTGAAGAGAAAATAGAGTTTCTTGAAAATAGAAATATAAAATTTAGGGACTTGGAATTAGAGATTGATGATGCTCTTGAAGAGATTTCTAATTCTTTGAAAATATGAATAATTTTTACGTTAATTTAAAATAAAATCTGATGAGGATGTGGTTATGTCAAAAATAATTTGTGGTATGAATGGCTTTGGACGATTTGGATTGCACATGCTCAACTATTATCTTGAGCTAATGGATAAAAGTAATTTCCAGTTGAAATACATAAATGATGATGTGCTTGATATAAATAAGGCTCTAGACATAATTGTTCATGACCCATATGTGAAAATTTATAATAACTTTAATGTGAAAATCAGAGATAATTTTTTAGTTTTCAATGATGAACACGAAGTAGAGTATACCAATCATGAAACAGAAAAAATATCTTGGATGGGTGCCCCTGATATTTTTTTAGAATGTACTGGGAAATATACAGATGCAGAATCAGCAAGAAAATTTAAGACTGGCAATACCCAAAAAGTTTTAATCTCTGCGACCTCACTGAATGCTGATAAAACATTGGTTTATGGATATAACCATAAGCAATACAACGATTCTTATGATGTCATATCTTATGGCTCCTGTACTGTAAATGCATATATTCCAATTACTGAATTCCTAAACCAATCATTCAAGGTATTATCATCTGATATTAATTGTATTCACAATGTTCCTGAGTACCAACTTAGAGGCGGATCAATTGAAACCCCAGGGCTCCCAACAGTGCCTTTAAAGAGAAAAGCATGCACGCTTTCAAAAGTAGCCCCTAAGTTATTGAGTTATGTCACAGATGATAATTTTAATGTCAACTACACACTAATACCATATACAGGAGTTTCAATTATAGACTTCAGATACAGTTTGGAATCTATGCCAACAGATGATATGTGGGAAATATTAGAGAATTCTTGCTCTGATGGATACCTAAAGGGGCTTTATGCCATTGAAGATCATGATAATGGTCCTGATGCCTATCAAAATACAAAGTATTCATCAGTTATCATTAAGGAAAATAGCTTTATTAAAGGAAATGATCTTTATTTAAATGCTTATTTTGATAATGAAAATTCTGTGAATAGATACTTCGATTTATTAAATTTTCTTTCGAGCAAACTTACCTAATAAAAATGGTGATCCATGACGGAGAACCTGACGACAAGTAAAACCCTTTCAAAATGCAGAGCATGCAACTCTGAAATGCTTAGTATTGTAAGCAAAAGAAGTGATTTCCCTCTTTATATTTGGCCACTTCCATTTAAGGAAAGAACGCCGCTCGAAGATATATATGTCTATATATGTGATGATTGTGGATACATTCAGCTTCAAGAAATGACTGAAAACTCAATTTCAGAGATTTATAGAGATGAAGCATTCAACATTGAAAACATAGAACAACTGAAAGAGCGGTTTGATTTAATTACAGCTTCTGATGAAAAAATGTTTGAGGAAAGCAAAGTACTAGAGGTGGGTGGTGGAAGAAATTCATTTCTTGATGTCCTGCCCTCTAGCTCAAAAAAATGGGTATCTGATTTCAGTATAGAAGAAAACCTTAAAGCTGACATGAAAGGTTTATTTATTGGTGATTTTATTGAAATTGATATCTCAGAAGATGATTTTGATTATATTTTTATGTTTCATGTTCTAGAGCATTTTAATAATCCTAGCGCTGCCATATCAAAAGCAAGAAAGCATCTAAAGCATAATGGGAAGATTATAATTGAAGTGCCAAATTTTGAATACGAAAGCATATATAGGCCTGACTATACAATTTTTCATATGCATATCAGCTTATTCACTGAAATCAGCTTATTAAATTTTATGCGAAGAAATAAATTTAATTGTGAAATATTACATAAGAGAGATGATGTTTTGCTTGCTGAATTTTCAAAAGATTCCACTGTTAGACCAATAAATCATAGTAATGACAGTTATAAACAGCTTCAGTACCTTGATTCAAAAATGGACTTATGCAAAAAAAACTTAATGGAATTTTTAGTTAAGAATGAAAATGACAATATTGCAATTTTTGGAGGAGGAGGTGCTTCGACTTTGTTTCTTTATAATTATCCATTTATGATAGATCATGTTCCATTTGCACTAGATAATGACGAAAATAAACATGGAAGATCTCTATGCAATGGGAAAGTAGATATCGTTGACCCAAAAGAGATTCATAAGCTAGATGTCAAACATGTAATTATTTTAGATAAAGCCCACATAGAATATGTTGGAAATTATAATGTTAACTATATTGATATTGGGACTTATTATGAACAATGATAAAGAATTACTAGCAGAAGAAATTATAAAAATTATAAAGAATATAACTAGATCTGATAATGTTGATGTTCAGTCGTCAAATCAGAATCTAGACCAGTGGGATTCGTTAGCATATATGTCTATTATTTCTGAGATCGAAATTAATTATGATATTGAGGTAACTGAGGAAAATATAAATAACTTCGGTTCTGTGAAGTCAATAATAGATATTATTCTTAATGACAATCAATAAATTCATATAAGGAATAATGGGTAATTTATCAGTTCTTTCAGGAGCACCTACATTGGTGTTGATATATTTTGTAAATCTCTTTCTTACAAACTTTGGTCTAAATTTATACCCTGCATTTGGATTGTTTATGGTGTATGGAATCTATTACATTTTCTCTACTCTAAGTGCGGGTAATGGGCTCAATAAAAGAAATAGAAACATTTTCCTATTACATTTGGGCATTTTATTTTATGCATTCTTCGTTTTTTACTTATTCGAGCTTGGATTCATTTCTAGACCATCACAGTCATGGTGGAGTTTAACCAGCTTAGCAAAGTTCGCATCAATTATTGTTGCTTCGATTGCTGTGATAATTACCCCAATAGATAAAATAATCAGAAGTATCAAAATTATAAAAAATTTTTCTTACTTAATGATTTTCGGTTCAATATGGTTTTACATGACCACTCCACTAGGGCTAAATTTCTTTTCTTCCGATGAGCTAGCAGGCTATCGATATAATGGAGGAATAAATTCTTATATTATTGCTGGCCAAATACTAATTGCAGGATTCATTTCACACGCTCTATTAAATAAAAAAGATAATGCTTTTAGGTTATTTATAGCTGCAATATGTTTTGGCTTTGCAGTTTTTTCTACGAAAGATAGGACAAGTATTGGCTCAATGCTGATTATATTTACTATATTATTGTACAGGTCTGGATTTGGCATCTCTCCATTTATTTTTCAACTTAGGAAGTCTGCAGTACTATTATTATTAGCTCCTATATCTATGGTTTTTATTTTTTCACAAGCGCAAAATGTAACAGCTGGAGAACTTGGGGCATATAAGTCTGCATTTCATCGTTTAGCAATTTCAATAAGATCCTATCAACTATTTACAGAAGTCTTTCCAATAGGCGGCGGCCCAGGAAGCCAAACATTTCTTATGAATGAGAATGAAATTAATGCTGAATTTATGGAATTGGAAACAAGAGATGAAGAAAATATTCAAAGTATGATAACGCGTGAAATTGAAAGTTTTCAGATAAATGTTGGAACAGGTGAAAAATTAAGTCCTCATAATACATATGTTGATTTTCTTGTTCCATTTGGATTAATGGGTTTATTTTTTGTTTTATGCATACTCCGTGCTCAGTTAAAATCACTTAAGAGAATATTGTTTGATAGATATAACACAAGCATCATTCTAGATTCATTTGCTGTTTCAGCATTTTTATTCTTAATGTTCAGTTCTCTGTTTAATTTATGGTGGTTCTATATGATTTTCTATCGCTTATCTCTTTCAAAGAGTTATCGATTTCAACAGGGATGAAAATATTCAACTCAAGCAATGAAAATATTTAGACTATGATTACTTTATGAAAAAAGTATACGTATCGCTTATTGCAGACCTTTTACATGCAGGACATATTTCTATCCTCAAAGAAGCAAGCAAGTTTGGAGAAGTTACTGTTGGATTATTAACATCTACAGCAATTAATGAGCTAGGAGATATAGCATATCTTAAGTATAAGCAAAGATTATCAGTTATAGAGAATCTAGGAATGGTATCTAAGGTAATTCCACAAAAAACAGCAAGCTATCGCAAAAACTTAAATACAATCAAGCCAGATTATGTAGTTCATGGCGATGATTGGATAAAAGGCCCTCAATCAAAGTACAGAGAAGAAGTAATTCAGCAATTGAAAGAATGGGGCGGGGAGTTAATTGAAGTCGAATATAGCTCAGAGATTAGTGATCAAAACATCAAGAATCAACTGATGAAACTTGGTGTTACATCAGCCACAAGAATGCAAAGACTAAAACATTTGATTCAAAATAAGGAAATCATTCTAATTTTGGAAGCGCATAATGCCTTGAGTGCCTTAATCGCGGAAAATACTATCGTTAATAGGAAGGGAGAGCATGTAAGTTTTGATGGAGTTTGGTCGAGCTCTCTAACAGATTCAACCTCAAAAGGTAAGCCCGATATTGAGGCAGTAGATATTACTTCTAGAATGAATATTGTAAATGAAATATTTGAAGTAACTACAAAACCTATGATATTCGACGGGGATACTGGAGGCAAAATAGAGCATTTTGAATTTACAGTAAAGAGTCTAGAAAGGACAGGTGTTAGTGCTGTAGTTATAGAGGATAAGACAGGATTAAAAAAGAATTCTCTTTTTGGAACAGAAGTTGAGCAAACTCAAGACACAGTAGAAAATTTTTGCAAAAAAATAGAAGCGGGAAAAGCCGCACAAATAAGTGATGATTTCATGATATTTGCAAGGGTAGAGTCTCTTATTCTAGAGGCAGGTATTGATGATGCATTACATAGAGCGAGCTCATATATTAATTCTGGAGCAGATGGAATCATGATTCACTCCCGTAATGAAGATCCAACAGAAATCAGAGAATTCATGATGAGATTCAGAGCGGATAATCGCTTTTCACCAGTGATTGTTGTGCCAACAAGCTTTAATTCAGTTATGGTCGAAGAATTTATTGAAATGGGCGTTAACATAGTTATATATGCTAATCACATGCTCAGGGCAGCATATCCGGCGATGTTGGATGTAGCTAAATCAATTCTTTCCAATGGAAGAAGTTACGAAGCAGAGCCTGAGTGTATGTCGATAAAAGAAATTTTAGAAATAATACCTGGAACAAAGTAGTCATGAAATCAAAACAAAAACGAATTATGGTTGATATGTCAGCCACCCTTATTCATCACGGGCATATCCGTTTATTGAAAAAGGCTGCAGAATTTGGGGAAGTAGTGATAGGTTTAACATCTGATGAGGAAATAATCTCTGCGAAGGGTTATCAGCCTGAGCTTGTTTTTTCTCACAGAAAAGAAATACTTCAGTCAATAAGATATGTTAGCGAGGTTGTTTCTACGCCATGGCTAATTGAAGAGTCAACTCTAAAAAAGCATCGGATAGATCTTCTCATACATGGTGACGATAATGTCAATAATATAGATAAGGCACTAGTAAAGATATTTCCAAGAACAGAGGGTGTAAGCTCGACCGAAATTCGAGATAGAGTTCAAAGATCAATAAGCCAGATAAATAATCAAAAATTAATGCTCACACCAGGACCAGCAGCAGTCCTTCATGAGAACCTTAAATACTTAAAACCTCTTTTTGGCAGAGGCGATAAAGAGTATTCCCAGATTTATAATGAAGTGAAGCATTGGGTTAGAACTATCAGCGGTCAGGATGAGGTTGTTATGGCCCAAGGCTCATCTACTTTTGCACTAGAGCTAGCTGCACATACTTTTGTCAGCGGCAAAATACTATTAGTTTCAACAGGATACTATAGCGCAAGATTAGAGCAGCTTCTCCCAAGCGACTGTGAATTAACTATATGTAATTACGAAGAACTACCAAATATTAAAGGTAACTTTGACTGGTTATTGTGTGCGTATACGGAGACATCTATAGCCTTTAAGGTTGATTTAGAGATTTTGAGGTCTAAGGCTGATGAGTGTAAAGCTAGATTATATGTTGATGCAACAGGCTCAATAGGACTAGAAGATGATCACAGATTGGCAGATCTAATGGCATTTAGTTCTTGCAAGGGCCTCTTTGGATTAACCGGAGCATGTTTTATTGCTTATAAAGGAAATATTGAGCCCAAAAATTCATCGCATTTCTATTTTAATCTAAATACGCATGAAAATAAGATGGTAACTGGACCATATCATGCAATCGCATCACTCTATGGTGTTATAGAAGAACATAACTTATTAAGAGAAAGGGTTATCAAAAGCAAGGATAAAATAATGACTAAATGGAATAATTTAGTTCGAAGTGATAATCAGCCACTATTATGTACTTACATTGAGGGCGAGGTAGTTCCTCTTGATGAGAATATTGTATTGTATACACCAAGGTCAGAACTAGAAGGATCTGTAATTTGTCATTTCGGTGAGATTCATGCTGAAAGCATTAAAATTACAGAGCGAATCACCGTAATATAATAATTGGATGCTATAGAGTGAATAGAAGACATTTCATCTCAATGGCTCTTTTATTGAGTCTACCTATAAATCTTCAAGTAAATAGAGAATCAAACCCTTTTCCTATTCTTAGCAAGATTCAAAACCCATTCAAAAATAAACTTAAATTCAATGATCTTGCTATAAATGATTGGGTATCCTCACTTCCAGATTTATCAAATATAAATATTTTTTCTGAATATATGCTAAGAGAAATTCAATCTGATTATCTTGAAAATAGAGTTTTAATTATTGAAGAATTTATAATTTCTGAAACTGAGACAAAACTATTTTTGGCAAAAGAGCTATATGCATAATGATTTAGATAAAGTTAATAAATTAGAGGCTTATGACATCTGTATCGTAGGGTCAGGGCCTGCAGGTTTGTCCATAGCATCTAAGCTAATTAATAAGGGTGTGAAATTCATAATTTTAGAATCTGGAGGGGTTAACCCTAATCCAAAGTATAGAGAATTGAATGAAGGTTATAGCAAAGGCCCAAGGAAACTAGACATGGTTAACTCAAGATTAAGGGCGATTGGTGGAGCTGGAAAGATCTGGGCAGGCGTCTGTCGCCCAATAGATCCCGAAGAATTTGAAAATAAAAATAAGAATTTTTTAGGGGGTTGGCCAATCAAGTATAGTGATATCGAGGAATACTATAAAGAGGCTGCAAATATGCTTGGCATTAATTTTGAAGAATTCTTCAATTATGAATGGAAAAAACAAGCAAGATTGGCTGTAAAATTTGAAAAATTTGCAGAAGATAAGAGTCTTCTCAGGGGTGTTAAATACCAAAGAGCTTCAGCAGAAAAGAGAGATTTAGGAAATACTTTCCAAAAATTATTATTTGAAGATGAAAATTGTACATTTCTTACAAACGCCACATTAACAGACATCATACAAGCTGATAATAAAAAAATAGATCATGTGATTGTTCGCTCATTTCAAGGAAAAAAAATGAAAGTCTTTGCAAAGAATTTTGTTATATGTGCTGGAGCTATTGAGAATCCAAGGATTCTTCTAGATTCCTCTTTAAATGAAAAGATAAAAGGAAATAAGTTCATTGGTGCTTGTTTTATGAGCCATCCTGCCTTTAGGGGGGTTGGTAGGATATTCAAAAAAGATGCAATTAGAAACTGCGAAGAAAATAATCTTAATCTTGAGAATGACTTTGGTTTTGAAATGATTAGTGATGAAAGAATAAAGAGCTCTAATCTTAGGCATAATATTCATTTTTCACCTACAAAAAATTTAGAAGTGACATCAAAAGATTCAAACTATTACGACATTATAAGAGCGAATATTGAGTTACTAGCTAGATATTCAAACAAAGCAATATGTAAAATTATTGGTGGCGAAGTCAACCCAAGAACTTGGAATATAGATATAGCAATAGAGCAAGAACCCAGATTGAATAATAAAGTAGCTTTATCAAACAAAACAGATCGTCATGGCAAGAGGATGGTAGAGATATTCTGGGACTCAGTGAGTAAACGAGAAAAACAAACTGTCATTGAGGCAGTAAAAGCTGTTGGAAGGGAATCGATGCTTACACAAACAGGCTTATGCAGAGTTTCAGAATCTTTAACTAATGGGGAGATATTCGAGCAAGATGATTCAATTAACCATCATATTGGAACAACAAGGATGGCATCATCAAAAAAACAAGGCGTTGTCGATTCAAACTTAAAAATATTTGGAGTTGAAAATCTATTTTTATCAGGAAGCTCTGTTTTTCCTACTTCCTCAATTGTAAATCCAACTTATACAATAATTGCTTTATCTCTAAGATTGGGCAATCACCTTTTAAAACAGTTAGAATTATCTAGTTGATACCATTTTTTATTTTTATCATTGAAAATTTATAGTCTAATTTAATTTTATGAAAGCTTTAGTAATTGGTGGATCTGGTTTTCTTGGCAGTCATATTTCTGATGCTTTGTCAGAAAGTAATTACGCAGTGAAAATATATGATCTTAATCCATCTGAATGGATAAAAGAAAATCAATCTTTTGTTCAAGGAGATATTTCTGATTTAGTGGCCCTTGAGAAAGAGATTAAAAATGCTGATATTGTTTATCATATGGCAGGAATAGCGGATATTGCTGAGTCAAATAACGATCCGCTCCAAACAATTTCGGACAATATAATGGGAAGCGCAAATATCATAAGTTTATGTGCGAAGCATTCTGTTAGATTAATGTATGGGTCTACAATATATGTCTACAGTAAGCATGGCTCTTTTTATAGAGCTTCAAAACAGGCTGTTGAGACACTAATTGAAGTTTTCCATGAAGAGAAAAATTTGAGGTATACAATCCTCAGATTTGGTTCATTATATGGCCCGAGATCACAAATATGGAATGGTTTGAGACGAATTGTTACTGAAATGATCAATAAAAAAGAAATAAAATTTGGAGGAACAGGTCGCGAGAAAAGAGAATATATCCATGTTTTAGATGCTGCTAGAATGAGTGTAGAACTCCTAAGCGATGAATATCTTTCAAAAGCAGTAACTTTAACAGGTATACAAGTCTTATCACAGGCAGAATTGCTAGAGACAATCAAGGAAATCATGGGCACAGATATATCTATATCTTTTAATGAGGATTCTACAAGTCATGCCCATTATAAGCTAACACCTTATCAATACGTTCCAAAGAGTTCTATAAAGCATATTTCAAGCGAGTATGTCGACATCGGACAAGGAATATTAGAGCTTATATCAGAAATATCAAATGAGTCCAATAGCTCTGAGTGAATGAAAAAGTCAATTTCTAATTTGGTCAATAAACTTGATTAGCCCCAAGGAATTTCATAAAAAAATAAAGAAGCTCGGTGTTTCTTTTTTTACAGGTATTCCTGATTCTCTTCTTAAGAATTATTGTTACTACATTGATGATTATGAAAAAAATGAGGACCATATAATTGCTGCCAATGAGGGAGGAGCATTAGCTATAGCTATTGGTTACAACCTAGCTACAGGAAAAATCCCACTAATTTATCTACAAAACTCTGGATTCGGAAATCTAGTCAATCCACTATTATCACTAACTGATAAGGATGTCTATTCAATACCAGGTATTCTTCTCATTGGTTGGAGAGGCGAGCCTGACATTCCTGATGAACCTCAACATAAAAAACAAGGTAAAATAACCCTAGATCTGTTAGATACGATGGATATTCCCTATTATCTTTTGGATAAGATGCTTGATGACACTGAGATTGAAAACATTCTGAATCAATGTATAAAAGACGTTAAATCAAAAAGCCGGATCAATGCATTAGTGGTAAAAAAAGGTTTCTTTGATAACTATAAGCCAGTAAATAAGGATCAGAGCAAATTTAAGTTAACCAGAGAGAGGGCGATAGAACTAGTTGTTAGCCAAATTAAAGATGGTTTGATTATCGCAACGACAGGATTGGCATCGAGAGAATTATATGACTATAGAAATAGAACAAATGGAGATCATTCACAGGATTTCCTAGTTGTTGGAGGAATGGGTCATGCTAATCAGATTGCTATGGGAATAGCACTACAATCAAAAAAGAAAAGAATAATCTGCTTAGATGGTGATGGTGCTGTGATAATGCATATGGGATCTTTGCCAATAATAGGATCAAATATTCCAAACAATATGATTCACATACTTTTAAATAATGGTGCACATGACTCAGTCGGCGGCCAGAATACGGTTGGTTTTGAAATCGACTTAAGTGAGATTGCTAAGATTTCAGGATATAAGGAAGTATTTTCATTCGATACAGAAGCCGAAATTCTTAGTGCAATAAATGAAATCAGCAAAATGGATGGGCCAATATTCGTTGAAATTAAAGTAAAAAAAGGATTTAGAGATGAAATTGGCAGACCTAAAACAACACCCATAGAAAATAAAAATAGATTTGTATCAAGATTAAAAGAATCATAACTATTTTTCACAATATCTCTGGAAAAATTTACAAATATCTTAAAGTCATTACAGAATAAAAAAAAAGCAATGTTTCCTGAACAAATAAAAAAGTCATTTTATATACTTGATCGATTTAAATATCGTTTGCCAGTCATGCTCTTGCTATTTCTAATAGTATCTTTTATTGATGTTTTAAGTATCGGGCTTATTGGACCATTTGTAGGCCTACTAGCATACTCAGGAAATATTTCTGAGGATTATCAAATTCTTCAGGGGCTACTTGGGATCGTAGATAATAGTGTAACTATTACTTTTGTTGGAGTAGTTCTTGCATCGACTTTTTGTGTAAAAGGAGTGATCGCATTTTTTGTACAGAAAAAAATATTAACTCTGGGCTATGAGATAAGGACAAGTATCGTAGAGAAACTTATTAAGTCATACCAGAATACCGAATATGAGGACATCATTGGGATGGATACATCTAATATAGTAGTAAACACCAATACCCATGTTGGTCTTTTTGTAGATTCTGTTTTTGTGCCAGCATTGAGAATGATGATCGAGATTATAGTAATACTAGGAATCTTTTTGCTAATGGCATATACAAGTTTATTACTGGTAATTCTTATAAGCCTACTTTTGAGCCTTGTTCTTTTTGTTTATTTTCAATTTGTCAGAAAAAAACTTTTCTTTTATGGGCAGGTTATGTCTGATCGTGAAATGTCAGTTATTGATGGCATAAAACATTTGATCGGCGCTTTTCGTGAAATAAGATTATTTCGTGTCGAAACATTTTTTAGAAATGAAGTAAAAGATGATGTAATTGAGTTTGGTAAGGCCGGAGTAGTTACTCGGTCTTTGCATCTTATATCCCGATATGTTGTCGAAGCGAGTTTAGCTGTCTTTGTTGTAGGTCTTGTAATTTTTCTTCTGAATCAATCAATAAGTATAGAATCTATATTTTCTATATTATCAGTTTTTGCTGTTGGATCATTACGACTTGTGCCTTCATTCAGTGCGATAGGTCTTGGAATGGCAAATATTAGAACAGGAACTTATGCGCTCAATTCACTTTACGATGATTTGGTTAAAATTGATTCATCTGATTTTTTAAAAGATGATCAGGAATTAAGTCAATCATCTTTAGATTTTTCCAGTCTTCAGTTAAAGGATGTCTCTTTTGCATATAGATCAAAAGAAAATAATTATATTTTAGATAAAGTAAATTTAGAGATAAATAAGGGCGATTTTGTTGCTCTTATAGGTAAATCTGGATCAGGGAAGTCAACATTAATGGACATACTAACAGGTATGCTTCAACCAACAGATGGAAAATTTTTAATAAATGGATTTGATGTACATTCATCCTCTGAGGTCAATCTTGACTTGTGGCAAAATAAGTGTGCTTATATTCCTCAGTCTGTATTCCTAACTAATAATTCTATAAAGAATAATATAGCTCTAGGCTTATCTGAAGATGAAATAGATAATATTAGATTAAATAAGGCAATTGAGGGTTCAAACTTAGCTGAAGTTCTTGAAGAAAATGAAATGACTCTTCATAGTAAAGTTGGCGAAGGTGGTGTAAAGCTATCAGGAGGTCAAAGACAAAGAGTTGCAGTCGCCAGAGCTTTGTATGCAGAAAGAGAGGTAATATTCATGGATGAAGCAACATCAGCGCTTGATGAGGTTACTGAAGGTGAGGTTATGAATTACATGGAATCATTAAAAGGTGATATAACTATTGTTTTAATTACTCATAATCAAATAGGATTAAAGAGTTGTAACAAGGTCTTTAGCATCCAAAATGGAACAGTTACAGCAAATTGAGGAAGATAAATATGTTTGATAATAAGAATATTTTTATAACAGGCGGCACTGGTTCTTTCGGAAAGCATTTTATAAGAAAATTGATGGGTTCATATAAACCCAATAAGGTCATTGTGTTCTCCCGAGATGAATTAAAACAATTTGAAATGCTTGATGAATTTAATGCATCTTGCATGAGATTCTTTTTAGGTGATGTCAGGGATGGAGCAAGACTACTTGAAGCAACCAGAGGTGTGGATATCCTTATTCATGCAGCAGCACAAAAACAAGTTCCGGCTGCTGAAACTAACCCAATGGAGTGCGTAAAAACTAATGTTAATGGTGCAGAGAATGTGATAAAAGCATCATTAGCAAATAACATTGAGCATGTAATAGCATTATCAACAGACAAAGCAGCAGCTCCAATTAACTTATATGGGGCCACCAAGCTCACTTCTGATAAATTATTTGTAGCAGCAAATAATATTAAGGGAGATAGAAGAACAAAATTTGCTGTTGTTAGATATGGAAATGTTCTTGGGTCTAGAGGTTCTGTAGTTCCATTTTTTTCAAGATTAATAAAAAACCAAGCCAAGTCTTTACCGATCACCGATAAAGAAATGACTAGATTTTGGATAACTTTAGAGGAAGGAGTATCTTTTGTAACAAAAAGTATACTTCGCATGCATGGCGGAGAGATTTTTATTCCAAAAATCCCTTAAGTTAAAATTACTGATTTAGCAGAGGCTATGGCACCAGGTATGCCTATAGAAATAATTGGAATTCGACCAGGAGAGAAATTACATGAGATTATGTGTGCAAAAGATGACTCCCATCTAACAATTGAGTTTGAAGACCATTTTGTTATCAAACCATCATTTTCATTCAATGATGTAGATTTTGATTATTCAAAAAATTTGTTGGAAGAGAGAGGTGTATCCGTAAAGCCAGGATTTGAGTATAACTCCCAAAATAATAGCCATTACCTTACTATTGAGGAAATTGCATCACTTAATGAAAATATCGTATCCGAGAATCATTGACTTATTTTCAATGTCAGAAATATGGGAAAAAAAATGAAAGATATCGAAAGAATTTCAGAAATAGAAAAAATGTATGTCAATGAAGTTTTAGAAAGCAACTTCGCTACTTCCAAAGGAAGCATCATGAATACCCGACTAGAGGAGGCTTTCAAGAATACATTTGGCTCAAGATATGCAATTACCTTCATAAATGGCACGGCTACTATGCATGCAATTCTTCTTGCTAAGGGCATTGGAAAAGGAGATGAAGTAATTGTCCCTCCCCTTACTATGGCCAGCACTACTTTTGCAGTTTTACAAGTCGGCGCAACTCCTATTTATGCTGATGTAGACTCTTTAACGTATCAAATAGACCCTAAAAGTATAGAGAAAAAAATTACAAATAATACAAAAGCAATAATTACAGTA
>MDTA01199740.1_pt1 | contig 25094 bp, 16 predicted proteins | sample 811151 | NCBI WGS metagenome assembly MDTA01 (sample SAMN05326648, study PRJNA326480) | marine metagenome | isolation source: seawater | place: Indian Ocean: South | collected 2010
CGCCCATAGTCCCTCGTCCCAGCCATGAGTGATCGAGTCGCCAATAAAAAGCAGTTCCACGTCGTCGCCTCGAGCCTCGGCCTCCACCAATTTTTCTTCATGCCGAGGCATCCACCAACTAACCGCCCATTCCGCATCCTGCTGGACGGGCGTAACGGTCGGCGGTTGTGCGGACAACGAAAAACTGAGCAATAAACTCAAACTCGAAGCTACAATTGAGATACTATTTTTGATGCTCATAGTTGAAGAAAACTAGCCCAAGATTTTCAGGCGAAGCTACCAAATACAAACTGATAATAACTTAGCTTCGCCATTCAGCCATTGCGTTGACGACAAGTCAGAGCTTGCCTGGCACGGTATCAGCCTTCAACTTGGCCCACCTACTTACAATCACTACCCGATATGAAACGACGTCATTTTCTTAGAACCGCCCTTGCCTCTTCTCTGGCATCATCAGCAGCCTTCCAAGCCATGGCCATTGGGAAAAATAACCGCTACCGCAATGAGATCGGGCTTCAACTCTACACGCTGCGCAATCAGATAAAAGAAGACACGGTGGGCACCTTGAAAGCCGTCGCTGATGCGGGATACAAGCAAGTTGAACCGTACGGATTTCCAAACGCAGGGGAAATGATCAAAGCGGCCAAGGACTTTGGGCTAGCCGTCAATTCTAGCCACTTCGTGTGGGAATCGGTGACCGACCCCGATAAGGAAGGTACGGTACCATTCGGTAAGATCCTTGATGAAGCGAAGGACGCCGGGCTCTCCCACTTGGTCGTACCCTACGTACATGAAGGGAACCGCAAAACGCTCGATGACTACAAACGGTTGGCAGAGAACTGCAACAAAGCCGCCGTTAAAGCCAAGAGCGCTGGTATCCAGCTCGCCTATCACAATCACGCTTTCGAGTTTCAACCTCTAAAGGGCAAGCAATCGGGATTCGACGTCTTCATGAGTGAGTTCTCCGAAGACATGAAGTTCGAGGTCGACGTCTTCTGGGTTGCTGTTGCCGCCGAAGACCCGGTTAAACTCATTCGCAAGCTTAAGGGCCGCGTGTCGCAATTGCATCTGAAGGATCTGAAGAAGGGGATGCAGACCCCCGAGTTCGGCAAAGTACCCAATGACGCTTTCCAGGAGCTCGGCGAAGGCGTTATCGACTGGGATCCTGTCATTCGCGTGGCGAGAACCGCCGGAGTTGGCCACTGCCACATAGAGCAAGATCAATCCCCCCATCCCATCAAGAGCGTCAACCAGAGTATCCAGCACCTGGCTACTTTGTAGAATGAGATAGTAGCACAGGCTTCCAGCCTGTGTCTAAGCAAAAGTCGTCGCCCCGCTAAAAGCGGAACTGCGCCATACACAGGCTGGAAGCCTGCGCTACCACTAATTTCAGATACTTTCGCGGCATAAAGCCGCTCCTACAAATTCTAAAGGTCGCCCTAACGCGCTTGCATGTTGTCGATTTCAACGAAAGTTCCTGGTTCGCTGACAAAGTCGAGTCGCAGGGCTTTGGCCGAACCCGACTCCGGCAAGGTGAAAGAAGCTGTGGCAAAGTCTCTCGCGGGATTGACAGAAACAGGTCCCGCCATTCGGCGAGTCACTCCGTTTCCATGGTTCACCGAGAGCCAAACCAAGGTCGGTTCGGTTACCCGCATGGCAACCGCGAATGAGCCCCCTTGATTGGCCAGGTCAGCATCGAGACCGCTTCTTACAATCGATCCCTTCCCTTCCGGAAGGTGAAAATCGAGATACCCTTTGAATCCGGCTATATTCGACAACCCCGGATTGGCTTGCCATCCTTCGGTCTGCCATCCGCCGCAATCGAAAGTGAACAGCAGCTTCCCATCGTTGGCATCACGATTGTTATAGCCTTCCCACTGGTCCGAAAGCCCATCGCCGTCCGAGTCTAAACGCAAATGCTCGTATTCAGGATTCACTTTCCGCCACTTCTCTGGACCTTCATTCTGGAACGCGATCTCCGCATCCGGTTCTTCTATTTCTCCCATATCGCCCTTGCTAAGCCAGCCATCCAACAGCGCCCTATGCTCGTCCAATACGCCGGCAAACCTCGGGTCATCGACAAGATTGTTCAATTGGTGCGGATCCCGCTCGACATCGTACAATTCTTCGGGACGCCGCTCTCCAAAATAGATCTCAGCCAACTTAGGCGAAAGCTTTCCCGTGTTATAGAGATCATGCAAATTTTGAGTGTACGGCTGGTGATCCCTGTATTGAGGCTGAAGCAGAATGCGATCTAGCTTGTAGTTGCGCGTGTAGCGAAAACGCTCGGTCCGAACGGTGCGAACTCGATCGATCGTGTGATCCAATCGGTCCTTGGCAGAAGCGACAAATGTTCGCGGTTGGAAATCGGGAGCGAATAAATCCTGCCCTTCATACCAATCGGGCTGTTCGATTCCAGCCCACGCGAGCGTAGTCGCGGACAAGTCCAACACGTCTACCAAGTCGTCGCGTAGTTTTCCCTTGGTTACGTATTTCTCGGGACCTCGGACGACGAAGGGGACGTGGAGTCCGCCTTCCGTAGGCATTTGCTTGTGACGGACCAGATTGTTGGCTCCGTGATCGGAAACATAGACCACAATAGTGTTCTCCCAGAGTCCGGATTGCTTCAGCCCCTCGAGTACGTCCCCAATAAAATCGTCGTCTTTGCGGATGGAGTCGTAGTGCTCAGCCACCACTTCCCGATAAAGCCGGTTTTGCGGGTAGTCGGCCGGTACCGTAACGAATTCGGGATCCGTCTTTCGATCAGCCGGAAAATTCCTAACATTATTTTTCCCTCCAGCTGTCTGGATCTGTCCGTAGAATGGCTGATTTGCCTTGATCCTATCCCAAGGGATGGGCGAACGCTGCTTTTGCTCCATGGAATAGGTCGAGTCCTGATCCCAGATGAAATTGTAGTCCGTCTTACCGAGGTTGAAGGTATAGTACCCGTTTTCCTTCATAATTTGGGGCAGCAACTTCAATTCGCTGGGATACTGGATCTTGCGGGGGCCTCTGGAGGATCGGTGTTCGTGGGCCCCAAATCGGATCTGATTCTGTCCCATCATAACCGCGGACCGACAGGCTGAGCAGACCGGCGCTGGAACGTACGCCCTAGAGAAAAGCGTTCCTTGAGCCGCCAGCGAATCGATATGCGGCGTATGGCCCTCATTTACCTCATCGCCATAACATCCCATCCAGGGAGAGGTGTCCTCAGCGAAAATCCACAGGATATTCGGCTTGCCCGCAGCAAATCCGCAGGAAACGAGCGAGAGCGCAAAGAGCAACGAAAGGGGCTTACGTTTGATCATACCTCAATTTACGCAGGTGTGAGGAAATTCGACAATGAAAGAATGGGGTGGGGAAAGTAGCGCAGGCTTCCAACCTGTGATCAAAACAGGCAAGATGCCTGTTCTACCCTATACGGACCCCCAATTGCGGGGCTCGCACTACTCTTCTCTCAGCAATTCCTTCAGCTTGTAAGCTACAGCTTCGCCCTGAGCTCGGATGCCTTCCGGGTTGAAATGCACATTGCCTGGTCGGGTCCACCAATGTTCGTGATGTCCGACTGTGAATGCATACAAGTCATTGACCGCGATCTCCGGGTGGTCTCTCAAAACCTTCAACGCGACTTCGTTGTATCGCTTGGCGTCTCCCGCATGTCGACCCCGCTCGCCCTCGGGAACCGGAGTGGTCAAAGCGAAAACGATTTTGGCTCCCGGATGCTCTCGTTTGAGATAGGCAAAAATATCGCGTAGGTTTTGCTCGTATTCGGAAAGCGATGCCACTTGCTCGCCATTTTCCTTATCCAGCTTGGAGCCATTAACCACGTACTTCAAATCGTGCAGGCCAACATTTACTTGGATCACGTCCCAATCATGGGCCCATCGATCCTTGATTTTCCAGTCTCGCATCGTCTCATGCAAAGTATCCATCTTTTCGATAAACGAAGCAGAAAATCCGCCGTTCACGTGCAGTCGGTAAACATTAGCCTCCCCCTCCAGCAATCCTCTAACTATCGGGGTGTAAGCGATCGAAATCGAGTCGCCATATATGAGTACATTCGGCAGGGCAGGATTGTTCTCAATATACAAAAAAGCTTTATTCTTGTCGTTCTCCTTATTGCGCAAGGCAATGCCGTACCACGCTTCTTCGGCGGTTTGCGAGGCCTGGACAGAGACCGCAGCAATAAGAATGATCAACAGGGTCGAAAGAAAACGGAACATATTCGAATCAAAGGCTGCCGAGCTGGAAAAGTCAATGAGGCGACCGCTTCGTGTTTCTTCTTTTCAATTCCTCGAATCCGTTCTTCTATCCATCGCTATGAAGTTTCTTCGCCGCTTTCCTAGTTCCCTCAGCTTAACTGGAACCGTCCTGGCTGCCGTTTGCTTGTTGGCTCCAACTCAGGCCGCTGCCCACCTTCATGGTGATGAACCGCTAGCTCATGAGATAGAGAATGCCGCCAAGAGCTTCATCCGCTCCCTCGACGGTTCCCAAAGGAGAAAAGCGGTGTTCGAGTTCGATGATCCCTACAGAGTTCAATGGGACTTCCTGCCCGTGGCGATGATAGGCCGCAAAGGGGTTGCTCTAACAACCCTCTCCGAACGGCAGAAACGCCTAGCTTATCAGCTGCTGGAATCGAGTGTGAGCGAGTCAGGGTATGAAAAGCTGCGCGACATCATAGACCTTGAACGGGTACTCCTCGAGCTCACGGGATCTGACATACGCGTTCCCGAGCTTTACCATGTCATGCTTTACGGGGAGCCATCCGATCACGGCACTTGGGGGTGGCGGTTCGAAGGGCACCACATTTCTCTCCATTTCACAATCGTGGATGGCGAGCAAATAGCTGTGGCCCCGCGCTTCTTGGGAACCAACCCCGCTCATGTGAAAGAAGGCGATCGCAAAGGGCTCCGCGTCCTTGGCGAAGAGGAAGATCTCGCTCGCGAGCTGATGAAATCCTTCGACGAAAGACAGCGCCCGCTGGCCCACTTCCAAAGTATCGCCTATCCGGAAATCGTCACCAATCGAGCGACCGAGGTCGGGCCGCTCGCGCCGGTGGGCATTCGAGCGGCCCGCATGTATCCCTTTCAAAAAGCTCTTTTGGAAAAACTGATCTATACCTACGCGGCCACTATGCCCTTGGAACTAACTAAAGAGCGGCTTCAAAAGATCCAAGAGACTGGATTCGACAAGATTCGCTTTGGCTGGGCTGGCGGCATTGAACTCGGTGAACCGCACTATTACCGCATACAGGGACCCACCTTTCTGATAGAATACGACAACGTGCAAAATGACGCCAATCACGCCCATACCGTTTGGCGCGATTTCAATGGCGACTTCGGGCGCGATATCCTCAAAGAGCACTATTTGAATCACGGGCACTAGACCCGAAGCGGCATCCTGCCGGATTCGGAGCAAGAAGTAAGGCCCCGTTGTAATACAGGTAGGGAGGACCGTCTCGGTCCTCCAACCAATCACAGATCAACTCTCAAGTAGCGCGGCGCTTCAGCCCGCGTAAAATGTTCACGCCCGATACGCAGCCCCGCAATTGCTGGGCACGCGCTACTCATAACACTTACGAATAGGCGCTCATCACCGGCGGACTGACAACCGGTTGTACTGAACCTCAGTGATCCAGCTAAGATCGTTCCAATAACCTGTATCGTTGGGCTGCGGAAGCCCGCGGGTCGTTCGTCCACGGCAAATGATCTCAGTAATCTTCCGCTCTAGATCATTCGCGATAGTGAGATTCTTCGCGTACACATTCCTCTCTTCACCGGGATCCCTTTTCAAATTGTAGAGTTCGTGCCCCAAATCGCCGTGAGGCATAATCAGTTTCCAATCGCCTTCCGTCACTGAAAACCGACCTCTCATAGCGTGATTGATAAGCGGATACCGCCTGTACTTGGACTTCGAATCGCGAAGCACCGAGTAGAAGCTTTGACTATCCTCACCTGCCTCGTAAGGAAGCCGAGCGCCGATCATATCGGCGATGGTTCCAAGAAGATCAACCTGCCCTACCAATCCGTCCCAAGTTCGGCCTGGTTCTGCGATCCCACCAGGCCAGCGAATGAAAAAGGGAACACGATGCCCACCCTCGTAAACCGAGCGCTTGCCCTCTTTGTAAATGCCGCTGCTATCATGATTAAAGTCCTTGATGCGCTCTACCCATGATCTTTCTGGCCCATTATCGCTGCTAAAATAGACCAGGGTATTTTCATCAATCCCGCTCTTTTCCAGAAATTCCAGGACACGACCAACATGGTGATCGGTCTCTACCATAAACTCTCCGTAGCCACCCGCGTCGCCTTCTCCCCAAAACTCTGGTCTTGGCGCAACGGGATAGTGAGGCGATGTGAAGGGCAAGTAGAGGAAGAACGGTTTTCCCTCCCTGGCATCGTCCAATTTTCCTTCCATCCACTCAATACCCTTATCCGTAAACCGCTGTAGACACTCCGTATCCACAAAATCGGGCGCCACTTCAATTGCAGCAGCTCCATGTAGCGCTTTCGCTTCTTCCGGGGTTTCAAAATACGGCGGCATGATCCGATAGTCCATGTGCCGGTCATTCGGCTTTTTGGCTGTATACATCGTCGGCGGGACTTCCGCATGACGCCCTTCGATCCAGGCCAGATAGCCATAATTGAGCGAGGCCGGGATTCCATAGAAATAGTCGAATCCAACATCCAAGGGCATCTCCTTGATGGGCGCCTCGAAATCGCGGTTCCCCATTTCGCCTGGAATATCCATGCCCAAATGCCACTTGCCCACCATAGCCGTGTGATAGCCATTCTCCTTGAGCAAGGAGGCGATGGTCATGCGATCGTTGTCGATCAAAGCCGGCGTATCCGCGCCCTGAACACCCGTCTTCAATCGCGTCCGCCAGCTGTAACGTCCCGTCAGCAATCCATAGCGTGAGGGCGTACACACCGAATCTGAAGAATGCCCATTGGTGAAACTGATACCCTCTTTGGCCAGCTTATCCAAATTAGGCGTCTTGAACTTGGCCTCTGGATTAAGGGAACTGGCATCTCCGAACCCCTGATCATCGGTGTAGATTAGTATGATGTTCGGGCGTTGCGTTTGAGCGATGAGGGAAGAGAGAACTAAAAAACCAACTACGAGGACGGAGGGAATATTCATCTGACTGTGATTCTTGTTTATAGTTGAAAATGTCGATTTAACGAGACGTTCAGCAAGCCGAATGGTAGGGCTTTACAATCCCTAGTCAGCAGCACTAGGTCGGCTGCTTAGGGACAAGCAGTCCTACCTTTTTCTAACAAATACACCGTAACTTTTGGACAGCTCTGAGACAATCATCATTCGAAATCGTGGGAGCGGCCCACGCTCTGCCGGGCCGTGATGGCCCTCTATCTAAATCGCGGCGTAAAGCCACTCCTACATTCATTATGTTCTCGCAATTTGAGTAACCCCAATCAACTCCTCAATCATTCGGATCGACCAGGTTTCTCCAGTCAGGATAGATGGGACGGCGCTCAGTATGCCTATTCTCCTTGACCATCGGAGGTGGAGGCGTTGATTCCAAAAAGGCCTGCAGTTTTTCGCGAACCACTTCGGCCCGTTCACCGGCTTCCCCGATCAATAGATCGTTCGCCTCTCTCAAATCTTTGGGCACTTCGTAGAACCGTCCATCCCGGTAGAGCTTGAATCGCTCCGTTCGGGCAAACTGAGAAGGAATCTTATTCCAATAAGGCTGATAATGGGTAAACACCCAATCCCGTGGATTCCCGGCCTCACCTTTCAGTCGAGGATAGAAACTGCGCCCGTCTATCGGATCGCTAGGGTCGAGTTCCATCCCAGCCGCATCGGCCATGGTTGCATAGAAATCGGTGAAATCAATCAGGTCGTCCGGAGCCTGCCCTACGGGGGTTTGCCCTTTCCAGTACGCGACGAAAGGAACATGAGTGCCCATATTGGTAGGGCCGCCCTTCCCACCTTTGATATCCATTCCATTCCAGCGGGAAACGATCGGGGTGCCCGTGCCATTGTCTGCAGTGAACAGGATTATGGTATTTTCAGCGATTCCCAACTCTTCCGTCTTGTCGACAATTTTACCGATTATCTTATCCATGTAATTCACCATGGATACAAAATGCTCCTTGTTGCGGGGCCGATCCCACTCATTGGCAGTCTCTTTTGGGGCATCGTCAATGGTGTCTGGCGTAGGCACGAAAGGATCGTGAACGAGGACCATCGGATAATAGGCGAAAAATGGCGCGTCCCGATTGCGCTCCATGAATTCGCACAAGTAGTCGCTCATCTGATCCGGCCCATAGGCGCCCGCGTTCTCTTCTTTGGTGATGAACTTGCCATTCGTTTCGATGGGGGGATTCCAAAATCGCTCGCCCCCGATCTTGCCGCTTTTGCCAGTCGTCAGTTGCCACAAGAAGTATTCGTGAAATCCCGCTTTAACCGGACGCATGTTGTCGTCATGCCCAGGCATTAAGTTATACAGGCCATTGAGCTGCCACTTCCCGACTATGGCCGTGCGATAACCGGCTTCCTGCATCAGATGGCCAAAGGTCTTATCGTTCGGATTCAAGTAGCCGAAGTGCGTGTAATTGCGGAAATTATACTGACCCGTCATCAGCTTGACCCGAGAGGGCGTGCAGATAGGGGTGGAAAAGCAATTTTTGAAACGCAGGCCTTTGGCAGCCATATCGTCGATTCGAGGCGTCTCGTAGTCCTCCGCTCCGTAACAACCTATGGCTTCCCAACTGACATCATCAGCCATGATTAAAACCACATTGGGCTGGTCTACGGGATCGCGTGGCGGTTCGGCCTGAGTGGAAAGCCCAATTGCCAATGCGATTAAAGAAACGAGGCACTTGGGAGAAAACGCTTTCATGGAGACATATAAGAATAAGAAAGATGAAAAGATCGATCCCTTTTTCACAGCCCACGTTCTCAGAATGCTCCTATCTGACTGGATTTCTATCCATCTGCCAAATCGCAAGGATCGGCTGACTCTCTTCGCCGGGGATTGGCCCCAGGATCGGAATAGACTCTTGGATTGGGACAAGGCGGAGTAGCTTTATCGCCCTCAACTGAAATAATTTAAATGTCGGGAGGACTGAGCCGTTGGAACGCCCAATTCTGGTGAAACGTAGGATCATCTTTGTCCGCAGCGCGGATTTGGCCGAAGGCCACTGAAAGTATTTTCCTCAGTATTACACAGTCGGCTCTACCTGATTTTGGAGGGCCGAGCCAGTCCTCCCTACGACTCCGGTCAAGATCGGGCTAATTGTCCATGCCCATGACAATCGATTCACTAAATTTGAACTCACCGGTGAAAGCGTCGTAGTACTTAAATATAACTTGAGGATGCGGATACGCGACCCAACGGGTGTCGCCTCGTTGTATCGGACTGTTGAAGACGTTGTTCACTTGCACCACACAGTAGTGGGGGTGCGTCCGTTCCCGGCGAGGCGTATCCGAGTAAACATAGGTCGACCAGCGGATTTCACACTCGCGCGGACCATACTTGAACTTTCCATTGATGGGTCTATTCCCTTCGTCGGCTTCGGGAACGTGATTGACAGAGTTACCCGGACCCGAGGCGAATTCCCACACGTTGTTCAGCACTTTGATGGCGAATGAGTTGTGCAAATCGCCCGTCAGCATAAAGAACTGCTTGGGGCTATTGGCTTCGAAGAAATCGATGAGGTCCTCGCGCTCCTCCAGGAAAACCGTCCAGGCATCATCCTTTTTGATCTTCGTGTTGAAGTCGGTTCCGCCCCCACTTCCTACGTGTGGGATCATAAAATCCACACTGGAGGCCATGAAAAAGAAATCAGCGTCCGAGTTGCTAATGGTGTCTTTCAACCACTGAAGCTGCTGCTTGCCCAAGATGGTGGCCCCCGGCTGGTCCGGATTGTCGACATCGTGCAGCGATCGATGCGATCGCGTATCGAGCATAAAGAATTCGCAATTGGCTACCCGAAAGGAGCCGTAGGAGCGTCGACCGACCGAGTAATTCGCTTCGCCGTCCGCCCGACCCGGAGGCGAGATCTTCAGGCGGTTGCGGTCGACGATCTCGACAATGTCATAGACGCCGGCATTGGGGTCACCAGGAATTTGATCCAAATCCATGGCTTGAATCCCATCGGTAGGCTTGCCCCAATGAACCACCAAGTTGGCGTGATCTTTAAGGTCCATGCTCGAGAAATTCGCATTGGGATCGTAGAGGATGTCGCTCCCCTCTTGGAATTTGCCCACGCCAAACCTAGCCGGCACATCGTGAGCCACAGGGTTGGCCCAACCTAGATAATCAAACCAGGCTCGTACCGCCGTATCGCGGAAAACCGCTCGACGATCCACGTAGCCCGCTTCGCCCGTCCCATAAATATCGTTGAGCAGCTCATGGTCGTCAAAGGTGTAGAAACTGGGAACCTTGCTATGCCACTCCATCATGTTGCGGCCTCGATACATGTAAGTCTTGTAGTTCTCCCATACGCCCACAATCGGCGGGGCCAAGTCCACTATTTCCGGATTGGGATCCTGGTCTTCCAGACGCGCTTGAGCCCTCCAGGCGCGAACCGGAAAGTCGCGATCCTCCTCGTAGAGCCAATCCCCGTTCATTATAGCGAAATGAACGTCATCCGCTACCTGCTCGTTCAAAGTATCGTAAATCGGCATGTCCGGACCCATGCTGCTTTGCCAGGCCTGATTGACGCAGGAGACAAACTCGAACTGGAAATTAAACAGGCCTTTCGGGTTATGCTCCTCGTCGATAAAATCTTCCGTTCGAGGAAGCGTCTTGAAAGTGCCGCTCAGGCCTTTATCGACCGTGTAGTAGTACAGCGTGTCTGGATACAGATTTGTTAGTGTGATGATAGCAGTGTTATCGTCTTCGAGCTTGGTTTCCACATACTCGGACATCATCAGCTGTTTGAGACGCTCAGTTCCATACTTGACCGCGACCTCGCCTGGAACATTCGTCCGAACCCAGATACTCATGGTAGTCGCTCCTGGGCGCCCGAGGATCGGACCGTGAGTTACCTTTAGATTGATACGAGACTTGTCGGCCATGGCAGACAGCGTAATCAAGGAACAGAGGGATAAAAGGGGGAGGATTTTCATACCCTAAGGGTTAAACAGATGCTTGGACCAAAGGCCAAGCGAATATCGCTGCTGAGCAAATGGAATCCTGGTCCGCGCTAATCCTACCCGACTGTCTTGAAACTCTTTTCGCTAAGGTTACCGAAAAGAGTTGATCGGCTGATTGGCCCACTTTTCCGGTCTAATCGGTTCTTTACTAAGGTTCAAGCAGGCTGAAGCGCTGCCCCACTCAATCGACCCAGTCAATCTGCGGCCAATCGCCAGCAACGTAACCCTGGCGCGAACCTGGCGTGCTGCGTCCATTCTTGATGTATTCCGTGGCCAAGCTCGTCAATTCCGCCACAATTTCTGGATGTTCGGTGGCTAGATTCTGCGATTCCGCCATATCCAATCGCATATTGTAAAGCTGCCGGTGGCCGGAATCGAAAAGCCGCTGCTCGAGGGTACCTGCATAGGCCTTCGCCCTACGTCCCGATTTCACGCTGTAATTGTTTCCTCCTGAGCCGCTATGCAGTAGCAGTTTCCAATCTCCACGTCGAATCGCAAAACGGCCGCCACTCGAATGATGGATGATCGCGTGCGACTCTCTATAGGCCCCGCTTTCTCCCTTCAATAGAGGCAAGGCGGTGACACTGTCCACGCCTTCACTTTCCGGGAGGTTCACTTCCAGTAAATCTGCAAACGTGGCCATCAAATCAACCAAACAGAAGGGATCCGAACTTCCCGATCCGGCCCGAATCACACCCGGCCAGCGAGCGATAAACGGCACGCGGTGACCCCCTTCCCAATTGTCCCGCTTCGACCCGAGAAGCAACCCAGAGCTGTCATGACCTGTCTGCTGCAAACGCTCATACATATTGGTCTCTGGTCCATTATCGCTGGTAACAATGAAGAGCGTGTTGTCAGCCAATCTCAAATCGGACAAAGCTTGCATGACGCGTCCCACGTGATGATCCACTTCTACCACGAAATCGCCATAAACATCCATGCCACTCGTTCCGACAAAAGCATCGGCCGGGGCATGTGGCGTATGAGGAGAGTTTAGCGGCACGTAAGCGAAGAAGGGTTCGTTGCGATACTCTCCAACGAACTCGATTGTTTTGTCGATAATCGCGCTCATCACGTACTTGTGTCGCCATCCCTTTGTAGCAGGTCCCGGACGACCACCTTTGTCTTCGAATTCCAGCATGGAAGTAGGCAGCTCTACTACGCGATCGTTTTCGATGAACACATAGGGAGGCATATCTAGCGAAGCTGAGATACCGAAAAAGAGGTCGAAACCATTAGACGTCGGCGTTCTGCGGATACGTTTTGAAAAATCGACGCCATCCCATTTCTGACGCATGGCGTATTCCTGGTCCCCACGATGGGGCCGGTCCCATTCCATACCCAGATGCCATTTTCCGATGCAAGCGGTCGCATAGCCTCGCTGCTTGAACAAGTCACCCAAGGTCTTCCTGCCTGGCTCGATAAGGGGGAGAGAGAACCCCCCCAGAACGCCACTCTTCAGCTCAGTTCGCCAGCTATGACGCCCCGTCAGCAAAGCGTATCGCGATGGCGTGCATACAGCCGACGCGGAATGGGCATCCGTCATCTGGATACCCTCAGACGCCAGACGATCCAGATTGGGTGTTCGAATCCTCGAATCGGGATTGTAGCAGCTAACATCGCCGTATCCCAGGTCATCCGCGAAGATTAAGACGACATTAGGGCGAGCCATCGTTTGCCCCAACGCGAGATACTCGAGCTGCAAGCAAATGCCTACAGTCAATAGAAGCAGGCCGGTTGCCTTCACCATAGAGACCAGGCTGGCAATTAAAGTCGTTCCACAACCGCGTAGTACGAACTAACGGAGCCATTTGAACCACTTCCGGTTTTGAAAATTCCGCGCAATTTAAAATCGCCTGGCTTAAGGTCGACGGTGAACGTTACGCTCTCTGCCCCTTTTTTGATCGGCTTTTCTTCATAGAAGTCCGCCACATTTAAAGACGCTCGCGTAAAATCGAAGGCTTTGCCTGGGGTTTCGCGAAAAGTGGCGAGTCCTGGAACGGGGTCGCCCGGCTCTAAACCTTCATTAATACCCTTGGAAATCTCCTGTGGCCAACGGCGAAGCGAAATCTTGTAAGTTCCTGCCTGCTCGACCCTGACCGCCCAGTATCCAACGCCTGCTTGTCCTCGACGAATGTGCCCCTGATTCCAGGGCGAGGTGCCATCGTCGGTGAGCCAGTCGTGACTCGTTAGCTGGGTCGGATTTTCCGCGTCATTACCGAGAACCGGGCGCTCATCGATGACGAAGCTGGGGGAGATGCTGTCCCACCATTTGTCATAGGCCTCTCTCAGGCGTTTCACCGTCTCCGGATTTCGCTTGGCGATATCATTCTTCTGTTCCGGATCCGCCTCGATATCGTAGAGCTCCTTGCCATTGATCAGTCGCCAGCGATCAGTCATCACTGATGACTTGCGCCACTTAATGGGGTCCCGCACACGTTGCGAATCGGTAATGACCACCCGGTTCGGCCACGGAGTAGGTGTTCCATAAAGCAAGGGAGCCAGGGTCCGGCCATCGAAGCTGTAGTCCATTGGACCGACTAATCCGCAGAGATCGATAAGCGTGGGCAAAATATCAATATGAGCGGTCAACGTATCCACATCGCGACCACCATCGAGATGACCCTCAGGCCAATGCATGAAGAATGGAACGCGGTGGCCTCCATCGTATTCGCTGCCTTTCTTGCCCCGCATGCCACCGCTAAATAGTTTTTCGCCACTCGCAGTACCATTGTCGGTCGTGAAAATGAACAGGGTGTTTTCGGCCAATCCCTCCTCTTCCAGCCACGCTCTCAGGGCCCCTACGTTCTCGTCGATATTTTCGATCATGCCATAGAAGATTGCTTCTCGTTCGGACATTCCGTGCTCCAAGTAAGGCTTCCAGTATTTGTCTGGGCAATTGAATGGGCTGTGGGGAGCGTTCGTGCAAATGTAGGCGAAGAACGGATTATCGTTTTTGACACTAGACTTAATAAAACGTTTGGCTTCCTGAAAATAGACATCCGTACAATAGCCTTTGTACTTCTTGGGCTTGCTGTTGTGCCAATAGGTGTCGTCGAAATAGGAGTTGTCCCAATAGTCCGGAGTTTGGCCAACGCCCCCGCCTCCGTGGCGAACCACTTCCGAAAATCCGCGATCCTCGGGACGGTAGGGATAATTGTCGCCTAAATGCCATTTGCCAAACATCCCGGTCTCGTATCCATTATCTAAGAACGCTTGGCCTAAAGTCATCTCGCCAACTCGAAGAAAAGATCGCCCCATGATCGTGTGCCAAGGTCCCGCTCGATTGGTGTAATGCCCGCTCATCAGAGCGCCGCGTGTGGGAGCGCAAGTCGGAGTTACGTGATAGTCCGTCAAGCGCACCGAATCGCTATGCAGCGAATCGAGGGCGGGAGTCTTAATAATCGGATTTCCGTGGGCTGCGATATCGCCATAGCCCTGGTCATCGGTAATAACCAATATCACGTTCGGGGCATCCGCTGACGCAAGGATGGCGAAGAGCGAGGTTAAAAGTGCTACGGAAAAACCGGATTGAAGCCATTTTTTGAGGTACATGCCTCCATTCGATAGGGCTCTTTCGCCTGAGCGCAAAACATTCCGGCTGAGGCGTGAAAACAATTGCAGGAGCGGCTTAGGGCCGCGAAACATTTTTATGCAAGCAACTCTTTAATGGATGTCGTTAGAGGTGGAACCCGACCTCCGGGCGGGTTTTAGCGCACGCAAAGGCGGCGAGCTTCTACCAAAATATTAGAATCGGTATCTTACCTGTTTGCCTATTAGCCAGGGAGCTGCCCTCAGGCTGGATCCCTATCCTACTCTCCTCCGACGAACGGTGGCCTTTCAAACGTCATGCGATCGCCGGTCACACGGGGATCTCCGTTTTCTTCAAGCAGCTTGAGCAATCGATTGCGGAGCTCGTCACGTTTGGCCCCATACACGGGATCCGACGCGAGATTCACGACTTGATCCGGATCGGCGTGCAAATCGTACAGCTCTTCACCGGGACGCTTGCCAAAGGCGAAGTCATAATAAGGCCTGCCGAACTCAGTATCCTTGTTCAACACAAGCCATGCCTTGGTAGGGCTGGCGTCTAGATCGCCAAAGGTAGCAAAGGTGTTATTAGTCAATTCATGCGCATCAACTGCAGCGGCACCCTTGCCCGGATCGCCTTCAGGCCAGCGATCGGGCTTAAAATTGCGGATGTAGAGAAAATCGTCGGTTCGAAGGGCCCGATGCGGATAAGGTAAATTCCCCGCCCGAGCCTTGGCAACGTGACGCTCGCGACCGGTCACAACAAAGTGGCGAGAGCTTTCTACTCGACCCTCTCGATTCGAAGAAAGGATTCCAGCTAAGCTACGTCCTGTCATAACATCAGGTATGGAAACTCCTCCGATTTCCAGGAAAGTAGGGGCGAGGTCCATCAGATTGACAAAATCCGTGACAACTCGACCCGTATTTCCCTTGCCCGGCCAGCGGATAGCTAGAGCAACATTCGTTCCGTAGTCGTAAAGGTTCGTTTTAGCGTTGGTAAACCCGGGGATACCATGATCTCCGCTTACCACGACAACAGTATTGTCTAGCTCGCCCGCGATCGCGAGCCGGTCTAGCAAAACCCCAAGAGCCGTATCGAAGGCCATGACCTCGCCAAAATAATCGATCATGTCCTCCCTCACCGTGTGCACATCGGGCAAGAAATCAGGCAGTTTACCCTTCAAGTCGTCCGGCTCCAACCCCCAAAGCGTTTTTCCAGATCCACGTATCCATTTTCTGTGAACATTGGTCGGGCCGAACCAATAGAAAAAAGGAGCTCCATCCGGACGAGCATCCAAGAAGCTTTCGAAATTCCCCAAAACCTCGTCGTAGAGCTCCCGCTTCGCCTCCAAAACCGAAGCTCCCTTCTCCATCAGCTTCTCCGCATTCTGGGAGAACTGATTGAATCGCGTTCCAGCTGATTCGTATTCATAATTCCGACCCCCAAAAGGAGCGTCTTTGACCGAGCCAGGTGACCACACCTTGTAAGTCTGCCCAATATGGTAGCCAGCATCCCGCAGCAAAAGCGGAAAGGAAGGAATCGAATCATCCCAGACCGCCCCTTGCAAAATGGCTGCTCGACCCGTTCTGAAAAAGTACTGTCCAGAAAGCAATGCGCTCCGACACGGTGTGCAGGAAGGCGAATTGACGAATGCGTTGGTAAATAAAACTCCCTCGTCGGCGATGCGATCGAAGTGACGCGTTTGCAGAGCCGTATTTGGGGTCTCCTCGAATTCCAAATCGGCATAGGCGCTGGCGAACTTTCCCCAATCATCAGCAAAAGCGAACAGTATGTTGGGACGATCGGCGCCATAAACGTTGGTCAAGCCAACCGTCGCAAAAAGGGCCAAGAAGATGCGCGGGACATGAAAGCAACTAGAGAAACTCATATGAATTGAAGGGCATAACCGACTGCATGCTCATGATCAAGCGATAGATCGCCACAATCGAAAACACGCCCGATTCCGGCAATCCGCGGTCGACAAGACGACCCGTGCTGTCAAAATCAAAATCGACCTATCGACCCATGCATCGTGCCCTTCCCGTCGTTGCTGGCCTCTGCTTGCTCTTCTCGACCAGCGAATCGAGAGGACACGACGCAATCCCCGTTACCCACGAGTTTGGCCCCTTTCAGAAGGAGAGACTCAAAGAAGAGTTGCGAATTTCCGTAGTCGACGCAGATACCAGGGAGCCCTTAAACGCCCGTCTCTCCTTTGAAGTCGATGGCGACTACTGGGCCCCTGAAGGAGTCAATGAGCACGGAATTCGCTTCACTTCTATCCACAAGAGTAAGCAACAGCGATTCACCGTCATTTACGCCCTCATCACCGGCCCGCTCCGTATCCCATACCCGAAAGGCGCCGAATCCATCAAGATTACTGCGTCACGCGGATTCGAATACATCTCTGATTCTATTGAAATTGACCTCGAGGAAAGATCGGCCTCAGCGGCGATTCCAATAGATCGCTGGTCCAACCTGAGGGATTCTGGATGGGCTGCCATTGAAGAGCATCTCCACTATGACCGACTGAATTCCGCCGATGATCGCCACTGGTTAGCGATGCTGGATGCGGATGGCCTGGATGCCGGCCATTTCATGATTCTGAAAGGCGGCATGGTTCCCGGAATCTGGTCCAGGCAATTCGCTTTTGGTGAAGCCGGACGCTCCAATGACGAACGACAATGGCTCATCCCTAGTCAAGAATATCGCGCTTCCGCCAAAGGGCATATCAACTTATTGGGGACTTCAAAAATAATCGAGCCCTATTCGACCGGTGGAATGGGCTGGCCAAAAGTTGTCGAGAACTATCCTCCCCTTCACGATGTTCTCAAGGAGGCCCAAAACCAAGGCGGTTACGCAGGCGTCGCCCACGGTGGCTCTTTAGGCAAGCAACCAACCGCCATCGCCGACGCCGTACTGGGCCGCGTCGATTTTTGGGAAATTAGCAATGGATTTATCTATGAACTGGATACTTGGTATCGCTTAATGAATTGCGGCTACTTTCTTCCTCCTATGGCTGGAACTGACCTGCCCAACTGGCCCTATCGAGACGCATGGCAGCCCTTTCTCGGTTCCATTCGTACCTACGTGCACAAGGGAGGATCGACTGAATTTGATGCCTTCAAACAGGCCATGAACCGGGGTCGCGTATTCACCTCCAGCGGACCACTGATCGATCTCGAAATCAATGGACAGCCCATCGGCGAATCCATAAATCTGGCTGAGCCCGGCTTTGTACGCGTGACCGGAAATCTCCGTTCGCCTAGGCCCCTTCGCGAAATTGAGCTGATTCGAAATGGACAGCCCGTAGACGTCTCCGTTCTAAAACAAAATAGCAGCGGCATTCATACTTGGTCGATCGATACGAACCTCAAAATAGAAGAAAGTTCGTGGATCGCTCTCTCAGGTCTGGGCTCTCGCATCAATGTTCAAAACATTGATGCTACGGCCCACACCAACGCCATTCGCGTCATTGTAAACGACGAGCCAATACGCTCTCCCGAGACGGCCCGGGAATTTATTGAGGCCCTTCAGGGCCGCAAAAATTTCTACCGCGAAAAGGGGGCCTACAAAACCGAGCACCAACGTCTGCAAGCGTTGGAGATTTTCGATCGAGCCATCCGTGAACTGGAAAAACGGCTTTGAGGAGCAAAAGCGGCTGGGTAAGGATCCGCCTTCGCGACGCTACAGCGAGACGCGCAACCAACCCTACCATCGGTCAAACTCGTGCAAATGGTAGGGCTGCTTATCCCTAAGCAGCCGCCCGAACCTGGAGAATAGAGCCAACGTGTTTCGGATTGATCACCTCGAAATCGAAACGAGAATTCCGCTCTCTACCGCTTTCGCTTCGCCCACTCGGCATCCACCTCGGCCTTGCTCATGTTCTGAGCGTTTCGCATGTGATATTTGGCATCGAGCTCAGTCTGAATCCCCGTATCGCCTTGCGACGCCATCCAGGCATCCAGCTTTCCTTTCAAACGGCGCATCACGCTAGCGTACTCCGGGTTCTCTGCCAGATTGTTCATTTCCAAGGGATCAGCCAGGCAATCGAAAAGTTCGAACTCAGGCCGCCACTGATATTTGGATACAAATTCTTTAACATGAGCATCGCCTGACTCTGCTTTGGCGATCATCGATTTGAATGCCTTATTACCTGTGTAGGCGTTGCTGTATACAACATCCGGCATCAGGTTCCAAATCAGCCGGAAATTCTCGTCCCGAACGGTTCTGATAGGATAAGCGTCCGATCCGTTGTTGATCCCGCGAGTAGTCACCTGACCGTAAACGTAGTTTCGGTGCCGATTGGTTTTGCCTGACAGCACAGGGGCAAAACTCTGGCCATCTAGGGAGGCCGCCGGGATTCCACCCGCCACCTCGATGAAGGTCGGGAGCACATCAGTATACTCTACCATTGCCCTAGTCGTGGAACCCGCTTCCACATGACCAGGCCAACGGACGATCATAGCCGACTGCAACCCATTCCCATAGCATGTCCACTTGGCGAATGGCATCGAGTTGCCTTGTTCGGACACCACCATAACCAGCGTGTTCTCTTTTAGCCCATGCTTGTCGAGCAACGCGAGAATCTGCCCCACTTGGCTATCGTAGTAGGTAATCTCCGCCAAGTAAGCGCTAAATCCCTCTCGTACCTCAGGCGTATCCACGATGTAAGGAGGCAGAATAACTTTATCTGGCGGATAGATAGACGCGTCTCCCTTGTTCCAAGGGCCATGCGGTTCGTTCGAACACGCGAACAAGCAAAAGGGATTTCCCGCAGCAACCGATTCCACCATCAGGCTATCGATCGCCTCCATATCGGGATTGTTGTCCTTTTTGCTGTATTCAAACGGGAATACGGATTCCGGCTTGATATGCGTTTTTCCCGATAAGGCTACACGATAGCCCAAGGGTTGCAAATAGTGTACGACGCTCTTCGCGCCCAGTTTAGCGAAGGTATGATTGGGATACGCTCCCGAATTAAACGGATACAATCCAGTGTAGATATTGTGGCGCGTCGGCGAGCACATCGATGATGATTGAAAGCAGCGTTCGAATAGCATGCCTTCTGTCGCCAGAAAATCGATGTTGGGAGTGTGGGCCTGCCCACCATAGGATCCGATGTCTCTAAATGTAAGATCGTCAGCTATAATGAAGACCAAATTCGGCTTAGATTGAGCGAAAGCCAACGAATTCAATAGCGCGCAAACGAGGGGTAGTAGCGATTTCATCAAATCAACCATGGCCAGCATTCTATATTCAACAAAGCAATTTAATCCATGCGCTCGCAAAAAAGCCGCGACTGGAAGCTCCCCAGTGCGACTGAAAGTTTTGTTCTAAGGCAAAATTGAGCGTCAGTTGGTAATATCGAATGTCGTGCTGGCTTCCCTTACCGGCAGGTACACTTCGTACCACTCCTTTTGTGCAGCGCTTCCCGCATAGTCCTTAAGAGCTTGCTCGTCCTTGAACTCCATGACGAATGCATGGGAACGATTGCCCTGAGCCTTGATCGAACGGATCCATACGCGAGTCACTCCGTCGTATTTTTTGGCGATCGTCTTGACGCCATCGAGAGCCTTTTTGATCTGATCCTCCGAAGCGTCGTCTTTCCAAGATACGGTGACAACGTGGATTACCGATTTTGGAGCGATCTTGCTGTCTCCATGGTGAGCGCCAAACGCGGTAGACACTCCCACGATCAAAAACAAGGCTCCGATAAGAGATAGAACTGATTTTTTCATATGGATTTTGATTAACTAGGTTTTCTTAAAATGAGGCAACGTTTCCCTCGCCCCGGTTGATGAAATCAACGGCACATTTTATCAATCTAGGGGCCTGGGCAAGCAGAATAGGCATAGTTGATTCTCGCGACAAAGATGTAACGAAATATCTCCAAGTTGCCGAACTCCCGCCCACAAAAAGCTATATCCTTCCCTCTTCGATGCCGTAAACATCGAACAATACGTAGACCACGCGGCCCTGAGGGAAGTATTCAGGAATATAGCCTTCCAGGAACTCCTGCAATTCGATCGGCATCTCGCTAATCCGCTTGCCACGCATCTCGTTGTTACAAGCTATGATCTCCCGACGCTCTCGTTGCTTGGCGTTAGACGCAATCCACTCGGCCACCGCTTCATCGTTGGCGCCGGTCGCCACGAACTCCTTGAAAGCGTCTGGCTTGACCTCCGCGAAACCGAAAAAGAAATTATCCAGCGGGCAATCGAAATGGTATTCCCCATTCGTTACCGCTAACGCGGCCCGGCATTTGTCCAAGGTTCGCTTGGCGACTACATAGCCGGCTAGCGTTTCTCTTGGGCTAGCAGGATAGTCCTTGGCTAGGTCTAAAGCGAGTTCGTTGAGTCCAGATTTTGACGTGTTTAATTAGCGAATTGTCCGTTGCCTCTCACGGCAAACGAATTCGGCATCAATGCGATTGCCTTCGAAATCTCTCAATCTACACCCCCGGATCCTCATGACGCTCCACCTCGTCTGGCTCGACACCCACCAGAACAGGTTTATCCTCGATCTCAATCCCTTCCCATTCCGGCAGGCAAAACCGCTGGGCCTCCAAGATCTCTCGGGCCAGCGATCGGATCTCGTCTAACGATAGACAGGCTGCCGTCAACGGATCCATGGCGAATGCTTGGAAAACCCGCTCCGGATCTTGGGTCAACGCCGCTTCCACCGCCAGCCTTTGGACATTGATCTGCGTCTGATTGATGGCCGCGTGGACCATTGGAATATCGCCCACCTTCATTGGCTGCAATCCATTGGCATCGACGAAAACCGGTCCCTCGACGCAACTGTCCTCCGGAAGATTGTCGATCATCCCTCGATTCTCAACGTTACCGTGTATCACCACCGGTTCTCCTCCTTCAGCCGCATGAATAATCTGCGATCCGTATTCAGAACTTCGGTTCAAATCGATCTCTTTCTCCCCGTTAGCCAATTTTTCCATCTCATCTTTCCAGTCGGGTCGGGCATAGAGCTCCTTGATAAAGCCGCTGCCACCGTTCCAGCCGCCACCGGGACAATACTGCTCGATGAGTTCGGGCCTCTTCCGCCACCAAGGCGTGTACTCGGATCCATGACCGCTTGATTCCGTAACGGGAAAGCCGAAATGCTTGACCATTTCCATGCGCACGGTATCGCCCTTCCAAATTCGCGGCTCGATAGCCAGTTCATTAATACGAGGCAACAAGTCCTCCCCATTCTTTTCGAACTTGTAGAACCAAGCCTGATGATTGATTCCCGCGCAAAGCCAGTCGACGTCCTCCAATTCGAGCTCTAATCGCTTTGCCCACTGCTGCGACGTCCCTTGCACAGAATGACAAAGCCCCACCAATTGGACCCCAGGGGCAGCACGATACATGCCCCAGCATAGCATGGACATGGGATTGGTGTAGTTCAACAGGATCGCTCTTGGACACAGCTCCATCATGTCCCGGGCAATTCCCACCTGATGCGGGAGCGTGCGCAGGCAGCGCATAATACCGCCAGGCGCCAGGGTATCTCCAATACATTGATCGACGCCATAGCGCTTGGCGATATCGATCTCCGCCTCGATGGCTTGATACCCGCCGACAAGCAAACTTGAAATTACGTAATCAGCCCCGCATAGAACGCTGCGACGATCGGTGGTCGCTTCGAAAGTAGCCTCAGTATAGCCCCCCGCTTTCAAAAGCCGCTCGGTAATCCTTTGAGCGTACCCCAGCCGCTCTTCATCGACGTCGACTAAGCAGAAATGGGAATCTCGCAGATTCTCGAAACTGAGAATATCCGCTTGTAAGCGACTAGAAAACACCAGGCTTCCTGCCCCGATAATGACAATCTTAGGCATGGAGAACAGCCTTAAAGAATAGACACTAGTAGCAACGAGATACGATCGAATGCATCTGAGCGAACGCCTAATGTTTGAGTTTTATTCGCTTTGAGGATGGTAGGGCTGACTGTCCCTAGTCAGCCGTTCCGACAAACCTCTCCAATCGCGGCTGACTAGGGACAGTCAGCCCTACCATTTGAAACTCGGATTGAGATTTATTGGACACTCTCTCAACCAGTTCCCAATAAGATGATATCGGCTGAAGGAGCGGCTTTACGCCGCGATTAAGCTAGAATTATCGTGCCGTAAAGCCGCTACTTCTACAAAAAACCTTCGCAGTCACAGCACATTCTAATGGCAGGGAGGATCGGCTCGATACTCTTCCACCTACATTCACGACAATACTGGAGGACTCAGCGAGTCCTCCCTACCACGAAAGATCTGACCGGCTTACTCCACCGGAACCAGCTTATGGAGGCCGCCCTTATTGGGGCCACGCCTATTGAGAGCCACGTATATCAGCCCGTCGGGACCGGTGGCGATATCGCGAACACGTCCCTGCTTCTTCAAGATCGTTTCGATGTGTACAACTTTCTTATCTTGGATGACGATACGCTGCACTTCCTCCGCCGACATACCTGTCGCTAGCAAATTGTACTTCCATCCAGGGAACGCGTCTCCTTCATAAAAATCGATTCCCGCGGTAGCGATTGAAGGCAGCCAATAGTGAGTTGGTTGCTCCATGCCTTCCATGTGCGTCTTATCCGTCCATGGCGTACCATCGTAGTTCATGCCGTAGGTGATCACGGGCCAGCCGTAATTGATGCCCGGGCGAATCCAATTGAGTTCGTCGCCTCCGCGTGGGCCGTGCTCCGTTTCCCAAAGGTCTCCAGTAAGTGGATGCAAGTCCATCCCTTGCGGATTGCGGTTTCCGTAGGCCCAAATAGTCTTGTAGGCTCCGGGAGTGTTGTAGAAGGGATTGTCCTTAGGCACTCGGCCATCGTCATAGATGCGATGGATCTTGCCGTGAGGAACCGTTAGATCCTGAGCAGGATCGCCCTCTTGACGGTCGCCGATCCCAAAAAATAGGTATCCATCTTTGAACACAAATCGCGATCCGTAATGCCCGCCTTTGGTCGTATGGAATTTTGGTGGAGCCATAAATATCTCCTCTTGGTCCACCCATTTGTTACCCTTGATACGACCCCGAACCACCGCGGTCATAGAAGCGGTTTTCCCACCTACCTTTGCTCCCGCATCTTGGCTATAGGACAAGTAGATCCAGCCATTCTTCTTGAAGTCGGGATGCGGAGCCACCTCCAGTAGACCGCCTTGGCCGACTCCCCGCACTTCCGGGGTGCCCTTGATTTCGCGTTTCTTGCCATTGGTCACCTTCCAAAGCACCCCGTCGCGCTGTGTCAGCAACATGGACTCGTCGGGCAAGAACGCGATCGACCAGAGTATGTCGTCCAGCTCCAAAACCTTCTCCAGTCTGAACTTGTGATACTGGGTGGTGAAAATCCCGTCCTTCGGCATCGATCTCTTGAGCAGATCTGTCGTTTCCGCCAGATACTTCTGCTCGCGCATGAAAATGATCAGACTGCGAATCTGCTCCTCGGAGAGCACGCCTTCCCAAGGAACCATTCCCAATTCCGGGAGCCCTTCGCGAATCACTTTGGCGATCTCTTCGTCCGATCCGCCCCATTTCCAAACATCATCAATGAGCGAGCTGCCTTGCCCACCCTCGCCATTTTGGCCATGGCACTGAGCGCAATATTGCGTGTACAGTTCCTTGCTTCCACCTGTACCGATGCGATTTTGGGCAAAGCTGGTGGAGCAAAATGCTACGAGGCAAAGAATCGAGAAGTACTTCATATGTCGCATGTCGGTACTGACGAATTCCACCCATGACAACTCCAAATAGCTGTGAATTCGCCTTGATTTTCATTACGTGGAGAATGTCTGAATTCTCAGTTTGGGCCTTGAGTAACGCTTTTTTACCTGGCTACTATATCACCCGAAACTTCAACCAGCCACCCCGAAATGCTTTCGATATTCCGCCTCTCGCCAATATTCGCAGCCATATTTCTACTGGCGCTTTCCCATCTCCAGTTGGCATACCCAGCAGCTGCTGGCTCCGATATCTTCATCCCTGAGCTCGAACAGGCTGGATAGGCGTTGAATGCCCGCGTTAGCGAAGAGAACAGAAGGGGGTCTAAAGGCTTCGACGGCGCTGGCGATGGAGGCCTCGACCCTCTTTCGACTTCTAACGTCGGTTTCGAAAAAGGCGACGGATCCTGGATGCTCCTTCTGGCAGAGTTTAAGGCTCTCCTCTTTGTTCACATCCAGCAAGGCAACATCATAACCCTCGGAAGCATATTTTCTTACGGCGGCGCCTCCAATACCGGTGGCGCCTCCACTGATAATGGCAAGGGGCATGGTTTTATGGGAAAATCTAAAAGGGCTCGTTCGCAAACAGGAAATCCAGCTTTTTGAGCTCTTGGGGCTGTTGTACAATTCAGAATTGCTTTGCTGACTTTGGAAGGGAGGACCGGCCCGGTCCTCCGTATTCGTATTTTGCAGGACCGAGCCGGTCCTCCCTACCTTTAGAAA
>MDTA01139793.1_pt1 | contig 25093 bp, 19 predicted proteins | sample 811151 | NCBI WGS metagenome assembly MDTA01 (sample SAMN05326648, study PRJNA326480) | marine metagenome | isolation source: seawater | place: Indian Ocean: South | collected 2010
ATAAGTTCTTAAAAAAAGTGGTAATGTTCCTGCCACTGGAAAGCTATAATTTATCCTTTTATCTAAAGCGGCTAATAAAGTAGTAGTCCAACCACCTCCGGATATTCCAATCATTGAAACACTTTTATATGAATTTTCTTTTAAGATATGATCCAATACTTTGGAGATAGGATAAGTAAAATATTTTAAAGAACTTGATTTATCATTATTAGGAAGAAATTCAAGTTTGTCATGATTATCTATTTCTAGAAATCCTATATTTTTAATATAAATTGTAGGGCGCGAATTTTTAGTTCCTATTAAAGGCATTGAGAAAGCTATAACTTCATAACCTTTTGAAAGAAAATAACTGATACTATCTTTGCCATAAAAGAAATCTCCTGAATGACCTTGATGATAAATAATCAATTTATTATTAGCTTTTATTGGCAAAAATCTATAAGCATAAGATTTAATGCCAAACTCCATAGGAATCTCTATCTCATCGATTTGCTTTAAATTAAAAAGATTCTCAAATTTGTCATCATTAATATCCCTTTTTATAATTAGAGAATCATATTTATCAATCTGACTTTCACCGTAAATATATTTACTTAGCTGAATTCTTTTTAGGAAAACACTTTCATTATTTTTTATAGTAATTAGAGATTTTATATCATTTTTTCTAAATAAATTATCCCTTTCTGAGTCGATAGTATCTTTAGTTAATTTTTTTTGTGATTTCCACAAAAAACTAACGATAGCATTTCTAGGTAATATTTTAATAATAAATAATAAACTTATTAAGTTAAAGATTATAAAAAATATTGTAAAAAGTTTAATTTCCTTATAAAAAGTTTTATTTATTTTTTGTTTTATAGACATGCACCAAATGTTTTAAAATTATGATTTTAAGTTCTAAAAATAAAGCAGTAAATGTTTATTAAAAAAGAACTTTATAATCTTATACTAATGCAACAGTTCTTTATTTAAAATTAATAATTGCCTATTCAAAATATTAGAATTATAAAAATTAAGATTGATTACTTTCAATTTAATTTTAATATTGAAAAAATTCTTTATATATTAAATCGTGGATAAATCTCAACAAATCTTGCTTCCTTCTTTAAATTCCTTTTCTATTCAATTAAGTTTTTTCGAGACAATTGCAATTCTAAGCATATCTCTTGCTGGAGCTCTTTATGTAAGATATCTATATTGGAAATTTTCCACTACTTTTTCATCTCGCATTTCATTTGGCAACACGTTATTAATTGTTACAATAAGCGTTGCCTCTTTAGTAGCAGTTGTTAAGTCTTCATTAGCTCTTTCACTAGGGTTAGTTGGCGCACTATCAGTAATTAGATTTAGGACAGCGGTAAAAGAACCATATAATTTATCATTTCTTTTATTTTCAATTTGTATAGGAATTTCAATAGGTGCATCTCAATATCTTTTTGGATTAATGCTTTGTTTATTTGGAACAATTGGTTTTTTTCTTGCTTATAACTCCACAAAAACAAAAAAAGGTAATCGATATGATTATGTTGTTGATGATATCGATACAATAGCCTTAAATCTTCCTAATAAATCATCTCTAGAAGAACTTTATTCAATATTTTCTATAAATACAAATTATTATTCAGTCATTTCAATGGATCAAATAGATAATGAGTCTATAGCATTAGTTATTAAAGTAAAAATAGATAATTTAAATAAATTATCTACTTTAAAAGACTCTCTTTTTAACTCTTTTCCTGGCTTAAGATTTAGTTTCTACAATTCCCCATCTAATTAATTTTTATTGACTGAAAGACAAAAATCTTCATAACTACTAATTGAATAATGCCAAATCAAATAATTACAAATCAAGAAAAAAGGTACGAAAGAAAATTTCAATTTGATTTAGGCCAAGAAAATGCAATCAGTGTTTTTCTTAGATGTGAGAACTTTAAGGAAATATATAAAAAAAGAGAAATAACTAGCCTATATTATGATGATTATAACTATACAAACTTTATAGAATCAGAAGATGGAATTAGCAAAAGATCTAAAATAAGAGCGAGATACTACAATGAAGGCAAGGAAGGTTTTAACCTAGAATATAAAATTAAAGAAGATAATTTAAACTGGAAAAGATTTGAAACTGGTGAATCTATTCAAAAGAATCAATTATTACCTGTTAGAGAAAGTACTTTGGGTTCAAGAATAAAAATTTGCCTTCCTACAATTATTAAAAATGTTTATAGTCCGAAGGTTCTTATTAGATACTTGAGAAAATACTTTGTTTCTAAAGATAATTCTTTTAGAGTAACCATAGATTATAAAATAAGATTTAGTTCTGCGATTAGCTCAGATAAATTTATAGATATTGGAGTCCCTAGAGAAAATTTATATAATGTACTGGAATTAAAATATGGTAATTCAATATCAATTGATAAAGTTTTTATAAAAAAACTTTCTAATAATTTTAACCTTAACTTATCAAGATATTCAAAATATTGCGAAGCGATTAAAAATATTTCTTATTAAAACTTAATTTGATCCATAAAGTTTATAATAAACATTCTCTGAGTTAGATTTTATATTTTGATTATTTAAAATAAATTTAGAATTATCCTCAATTAAATATTCTTTTTCCACTTTATCTAAAAATAAATCATTTAAAAAGATTTTAGATGCACCATATTCTGATTTTTTCTGATAAGAAGTAATTCCTATATTAGTAAAATTTAATGAAATATCATTCCCCTTAAGAGAAGAACTATCTTTAACAGCTACTCCTATAGGAGCATTTCTTATAATGATTTTTTCAATTTTAACTTTGCTTCTTTCACCGACACTTATCCCTTTATCTCCAACATTAATCATCTCTATCTGAGATAATTTCACATCACTGCCTGACACATCAATGCCATCATTACCAATATCAAAAAACTTACTATCCTTTATTTCACCTTTACCAAAATCTATATCAATCGCATCTGAAAAAGAATCAGAAAAACTACTTTTAGATATTGAAAAATTTGACCTGACTATATTTAATGAATCTTCAGCTGAGTTGTTTAAAAATTGAACATTATCCAAATCTACATCTGATTCATAAAATGTTAAAGCTCCAGTTAAAGTTATACCAAGCTTATTTTTAAAAGATTGGTTTCTAATAATAACATGACTCATAGAAGATATAGATTTAGCTTGTAAAACTATTAATCCTTGACCAGTTCCATCTTCTGATTTTATTATGATCGGATTATCTTTTGTTCCAATAAAAATTATTGGAGAATAACTAAGTATAGATGATTTATTTAAAAGATTAATTATTGTTCCTCCTTTAACAACTAATTCATATCCATTAGGAATAATAAGATCTTTATCTAAAGTCCAATATCCTTTATTAATATGAATTTCTCTCTTGTCTTCATTAATTTTTAGGAGTTCACTATTTTCCAAACTTAATTTTGGAAAAGTTATTTCAGATGTTTTTAATAGTGGGTCAGAGAATTCATTAGATGTTCCTACTACCCTAGAAACTAGTCTTAAATTATCAAATTTTTCAACATTTATTGATTCATCTCGAAATTTTAATATTAGGCTATCGAGCTGTTTTATATTTCCTCTCCTACATATATTATTTTGACAGGAATTTAATCTATTCGGGATAAACTTGGGTTTATCAAAATAAGAAATTATTTTACCTCCTTGATCTTTAATGGCATATATCTCTACTGGTAGAGAATGATTATTATTAATAATAATGCCCGAAAGAGAACTTGAATTTAAATCTCCAATAATATTTGCGTCTAGTGCCTGAATTGGATTAATAAGCAACCTTATATATTCCGCATTTTTATATAAATATTTTTTCCCCTGAAATTGATACCATGGATAACTTCTATGTAATTTAGATGTATTTAATTTAGCTTCTTTTTCTAAATCAAGAAAGAAATTATTTAACCAATTTAAATCTGAAATTTCCTCTAAAGCTTTACCATAATAATAACTAAATTTTTCATTGGTAAGTAAAGATACAAAAATATTAGTTTTTATCTTTGGATGATAATTATATTTATTTTGATAACTATTATCTCCACTTTGTAAATATCTCTCTCCAAACAAACCTTTTTTACTAATATAATCTATCTCTGAGTTATCAAACGGTATAGGTTCAATTAGGCCAGTAACAGGATTTAAATAATATTTAATATTTCTTGGATCAAGTGAATGTGGTTGACCAAACAAATCACTAATTGCGATTGCTTTTGCCATCAATTTGATATCAAAAACTTCTTCGGGAGCCAATTTACCATTTAAAAATCCCCTAATAAGTCTTTCTGCTCTTCTCAATGAAAGCGTACTATTTTCAGATGAATTAATAATATTTTCTTGATATGCAACTAAACCATTTATTCTTTTATTAACAAAATCTCCTCTTGACCTCAACTTAAATATTGGACCTTCTCTTCTATTATTATTTTCTATAAGCCTCTTATCAAAATTTTCCTCAATAGCATAAATAGGATATTTTTCACCGTTAATTATTACTGTATTAAATCTGTACCGCGGAGAAATCAGCCCTTGATTAGCAAGCATTTTATTAAAATACCATTCGCTCATATAATCTCTTGTTCTGGGATGCTGAATAGCAAATCTTTTCATCCCTAAGATAGTTTTTCCATCACTAACCTTTACTTTGTAAGACCAAAGATTATCATCTCTCCAATGATCAGAGAACATACCTTTCAATCTTAACTTAACTTTATATTTTTCATCATCAAAAGAAATTCTCGCGTTGACCCAATTATTTTCATTATTAAAAAGCTCGCCCCTTTGAAGAGCTTTATCTCTTATTTGAGAAATTTTTACAATATCTTTATGCTTAACATCAATAATCAATGGCTTAATATCTATAAAAAGACTTTTAAAATAATCTATTGGTAAAACAAAATTTTTCTTGATTACTGGAACAATAAAATTACCAATTATTCCGTTACGAACTTGAATACTAGTAGCTGTAATTATAATTATTGTGTAGCTTAAAAAGCTTAAAATTAGGAGTAATTTTTTTTTACCCTCAAATGTTTTTCTTAAACTCTTATTAAAAATCAACCTCATATCGTGCCAATAGTAGAAAATTATGCGAAATAAAATATATTATATCAGTGAAAAGATATTTAAAATTTAAATTATTTAATTAAAGCTTTTTTGTAGTTTATTTCCTAATTTAAAATATAAACTAAGAGGTAAATCATCCCTTAAATGTGGACTAAGATCTGAATAAATAAGATATTCCTCACCATCAATATCAAAAAAGATATTACATTTTTCATCTACACATAAGTCATCATGAAAATCTACGTATCTTATGTAATTGTTATCTTCATATTTTTTATAAATCATAGTTAACCCCAACCTATCTTTTTTAGATGCACTGCTGGCAAATTCACAACTATAATTTTCTCTTCGCCTATGAGAATAAAAAAATTCAATCCAATCTATTCCACATATTCTAGGATTTGGGAGATCATCAACTAAAATTAATTTAGCCTGTTTTCTTCTAACAATTTTGACTAATTTTTTAATTCTTAATTCTGTAGCTTCTAAAAATGAATTATTTTGTCTCCTTGGATAGCTTTGTAAGATATCAAAGTTCATTCCATTATCAACCATCCTATTCCTAGAAACAGAATATATGATAATATCATTTACATTTAATTTATCTTCAAAATAATCTAAGGTACTTCTTTCCTTTTCTGTTAAGCATGAAGGGCAATCTGTTTTATATTTATGAACAAAACCTGAATATGCAATTATTTTATAATCTTCATCATTAAATTCTTTTATATAATTTTTTGTTTTAAAAAGAGTTTTTAATAAATTATAAGAATGACTATCACCAAGAAAATATATGTTCCTATTTTTATTATCTATCTTTTCAGTATTACAAATTTGATCAAATGGTAAATCTTGATTTAGTATGACATTACAATTAGAACTTTTAGCAAGCCAGTTGTATGGCAAAAATCTCCATGGATAAATAATATTTCCTAAGCTAAATAAATAATCTTTCAAATATCGATTCGCACTTATCTGAATAGTAACTAAAGCGATAATAATACTAAAAAAATATAAAAGTTTTTTAATTTCAAACTTGAACCAAGTTCTAAATCTTAAGGGAGACTCAATTAAAAAATATGAAGTTAGAGAGAAAATAATTATTAATATAATTTGAAATGGTACTGTCCACCAAAATATTCCTACTGTCCAGAGACTTATTGTTAATATTCCCCAGTGCCAAAGATATAATGAATAGGAAATCTTTCCAATAAATACTAAATATTTTGAGGATAGAAATTGATATAATTTTCCATTTTCATTGATTATCATTATTAATAATGAAGTTAAAGGTACGATTAATGATGTGGAATAAATTGAATATTTTACTGGTAAAAAAAGGACTCCAAGAATAATTATTAATATAAAAAAATCAATATATTTAAACTTTATTTTTTTTAAAAATATATTCCTATCTCTAGGTATAAAAATTAATAAAGATCCCGCAGCAATCTCCCAAAATCTTGCAGGCATAAGAAAATAGGAGAAATGATTATAAGTTTTATAAAAATAAATAAATAATATATAAGATGCTATGGATAATCCTAATATTATTAAACTAAAAATCTTTTTACCATAATGTTTTTTTTGGCCCAATCCAGAAAACCAAAAAATAAAAGGAAATAAAAAGTAAAATTGTTCTTCAACTCCTAGCGACCAAGTATGAGTAAATGGATTTAATGCAGTTTCTTGACCAAAATAATCTGTAGCATGCTTAAATAAATAAATATTTGAGAGGCCAAATAAGGAAAAAATCCCTGTCCTGATAGAAATAATTGGAGAAGGATTAACAACAAGTACTAATATTGAAAAAATTAATACGAAAGAAAATAATGCTGGTAATAATCTCCTAATTCTTCTCTCATAAAAACTAGTAATAAAATTAAAAAAACTTTTATTTTTTTTATTGATTAAAGAATTTACTATTACATAACCAGATATAACAAAGAATATATCAACTCCTAAATATCCACTTGGTAAGAGATCTTTATTAAAGTGATTTATAATAACAGCAATAACAGCAATAGCTCTTACTCCATCAATTTCTGGGCGATATTTATAAGCTTCTTTCAATTACGTATAAATACATCTAATTAAATTTTATACATATAACTAAATAAAATAAATGAAATTGATAAAAATTTTTTTAATTTTATTAATTAATACTATTTAATTAATGATATAAGGCAAAGCTCAATATAGAGGATATATAATAGTAATTAATTTTATTAATAATGATAAAAAATATTTTTAATTCATGGCAATTTCCACTTATAGTACTCATTATATTTCCCATTACAATAATAAGATTTTCAAAGAGAATAGATGAATTCATTGGTTCATCTGAACCACACAATTGGAATATTGACATGATTATTGGTAATAAAAAACTTAAATATGGATATTATGAAAAAGCAATTTCTTCTTATAATAAAATATTAAAAAAAAATAATCTTAATTCATTAGGATTTTTTGGGAAAGGGATGGCTAATTTTGAATTAGAAAATTATGATGAAGCAATTTTAAACTATTCAAGATCAATCAATCTTGAACCTGAAAATTCATATTATTATGTAAAGAGAGGAGCGGCTTTTAGGAAGAAAAAAAATTATGAAATGGCTTTAAAAGATTTTACTTTTGCTATTGAGCTTGAAGATTTAAATAATTTAAAAAATTTCAAATCTGATTATGCTTTTTACTTTATAAATTCATCAATAGCAAAAGAGAAAATTAAAGATTTTAGAGGAGCATATTTTGACTTAAAAAGAGCATATTATGATGCAATAAAATAATTAAATTTGTTTCTTCTTTAAATAACAATAGATTCTCTACCAACTTGCCAAAAATTTGCGCTAATGTCTTTTATATCTTGATCCTTTAAGATAGCTCTAGTATCAAATATCCAAGCAGGTTTTCTCATCTTATTTGTTATACATTTCCAATCTAAGTTAGTATATTGTTGCCATTCTGTTAAAATAACAATGGCATCTGCATCCTCTGAATCTCTGGAAATATCTTGGCAATAAATCCATTTACCTTCAGATCTTTTATTGTATAAATCTCCTTCCTTTAAATTTAAATCTTCTCCAATTTGTTCAGGACTAACCTGTGGATCATTTATTAACAGTGTTGCTCCATTAGAAAGTAAATCTTTTGCCACATAAATAGCTGCCGATTCTCTCGTATCATTAGTATTTGGTTTGTATGAAAAACCTAAAATTACTATTTTTTTTGAACTAACGGTATTAAAAAGTTTTTTCACTATCAAATTAGATATTCTTTCCCTTTGCCATTTATTCAAAATAATTATCTGCTCCCAATAATTTGCAACCTCATTTAATCCATAATATCTACATAAATATACCAAACTTAAAATATCTTTTTGAAAACAACTACCACCAAAACCTGGACCTGTTTTCAAAAAATGCTTTCCAATTCTTTTATCTAGACCAACTGAATTAGAAATTTCATTTATTTTTGCACCTGTCACTTCACACAAAGCTGAAATTGAATTAATAGAACTAATTCTTTGAGCCAAAAAAGCATTAGCCGTCAGTTTAGACAACTCGCTACTCCATAGATTTGTTACAAGTATTTTCTTTTCATCTATCCATTTTTTGTATATAGACTTAAGTTTCTCTATAGCATTTAAATCCTCACCACCAATTAAAACCCGATCAGGTTCCTCCAAATCCTTGATGGCAGTCCCTTCTGCTAAAAACTCTGGACTTGAAAGTATCGAAAAGCTCTTTTCTAAATTACTATTTTTATCGACTTTATTTACATTCAAAATTGTTTTTATAAGTTCGGCTGTTTTGACTGGAACGGTACTTTTTTCAATAACTATTGTATGACCTACAGCATATTTAGCTATTTCTCTTGCACTAGCCTCCACCCATTTGAGATCAGTAGCAAATCCCGCTCCAAATCCCTCATTTTTTGTTGGTGTATTCACAGATATAAAAATCATATCTGCTTCCTTTATTGAAACCTCTATATCATTCGTGAAGAATAAATTTATATTTCTTGTTTTTTTTAAGATTTCACTCAATCCAGGTTCATATACTGGAAGATTTGTAAAATCTTCACTATTCCATTTGTCTATCCTCTCTTTACTAATATCAGCTACTGTAACTTTAATATCCTTACAATTTTTAGCGATTACAGCCATTGTAGGACCACCTACATACCCAGCACCTAAGCAACAGATTTTCTTTACAACTAAATCTTGTTTATTGTTCATTTAGAAATTTTTTCTTTCTATTTATAATAGTATTTAAGGATAAAGAAAAAAATTAATTACTCCTTTTGAAATATCTAAAATTACAACTAAATTTTATCTATATCCATTTGGATTATTTTTGAACCAGTTCCATCCATCCAAGCACATATCATTAATATCTTTTTTAGCTTTCCAACCTAATAATTTTTTGGCCAAAAGAGGATTGGCATACATAATAGGTGTATCTCCATCTCTTCTATTTACGAAAGAGTAATTTAGATCTATTTTATTGACTTTTTCAAAAGTTTTAATAAGATCCAAGACTGACGTGCCTTTACCTGTTCCTAAATTAAGGGTAATACAACATGGTTTGTTATAAGTTAAGTACTCAAGAGTCTTGATATGTCCATCAGCAAGATCCATAATATGAATAAAATCCCTGATGCATGTTCCATCTTTAGTTGGCCAATCTGAACCAAATACTTTTAGGAGACCTAACTCTTTATTAGCGACTTTACAAATATAAGGAAATAAATTATCAGGAACTCCTTTTGGATCTTCTCCAATAACAGAACTTTCATGCGCACCAATAGGATTAAAGTATCTCAAGCAAGCAATGCTAGTAGTAGATTTTGCAGATTTAAAAAAAGATTTCAATATTTTTTCTACTGCAATTTTTGTCTCTCCATAGGGATTTATAGGCAAAGTATTACTATCTTCTGATATTGGCGACTTCATATTTAGACCATAAACAGTAGCACTGCTGCTAAAGATAAATGCTTTACATTTATAATTAGCTAATACCCGCAGTAAATTTAAAGTAGCTCCAACATTATTTTCCCAATATTCAATCGGGTTTTCAATTGACTCAAAAACAGATTTATAACCAGCAAAATGTATAACTGCTTCAATTTTAATACCCTCAGAAGCTAGCTTTTCAAAAGTTTGTAATGTTTGAGAAAAATTTCTTAGATCCACCTTAAAAAAATGCAAGTTAGACTTTATTTTTGATTTTTTCTTAATAAAACTTTTGATCCTTTCTAAAGATTCTATTGAACCATTTACTAAAGAATCAATTACAAAAACATCATATCCTTTCTCTAAAAGACTCAAACAAGTATGAGAACCAATATAACCAGCTCCACCAGTTACAAGAATATTTTTCATAAAAATCAATTATTCTTTAGTTTATAAAAATCAATATACCATTTACAAAACTTTTCTATACCATCCTCAATAGGTGTAAACGGTTTAAATCCAATCCATTTATTTATCTCTTCATTATCAGCAAAAGTAGAAACCACATCTCCATCTTGAAGTGGCTGAAAATTGATTTTTGCCTTTTTATTGAGATTTTTTTCTAATAGTTCTATAAAATACATTAATTCTATTGATTTACTATTACCTATATTAAAAATTCTGGAGGCTGCAAAAGAAGAAGCAGGATTAGGTTTGAATTTATTAAACTCAGGATCTTTAGATGCAGGTTTTTGACAACATTTAATTATTGCTTCAATTACATCATCAATATATGTAAAATCACGAGTCATTTTTCCAAAGTTAAAAACATTAATTGGCTTTCCTTTTGAAATTGCATCCGCAAAAATCATTGGAGCCATATCTGGCCTACCCCATGGTCCATAAACAGTAAAAAATCTTAAGCCAGTGCATGGTAAATCAAATAGATGACTATAAGAATGAGCTATTAGTTCATTGGACTTTTTTGAAGCTGCATAAAGACTTATAGGGTGATTTACTGTATGTTGTTCACTAAAAGGTAATAGTTTATTACCCCCATAGACTGAACTACTCGAAGCATATATAAAATTACTAATTTTAAAGTTTCGGCATGCTTCAATAATGTTGAAAAAACCTACTAAATTACTTTTAATATATGCTTTTGGATTAACTATTGAATATCTTACTCCTGCTTGAGCAGCTAGATTGATAACAATTTTGGGTTTATATTTTTCAAATATTTGATTTAACTTATTTTCATCTTCAATTGAAAACTCATAAAAATCAAACTTCCCTTTTTTTTCAGTAATAGAATTTAGCCTTGCTTTTTTTAACTCAACAGAATAATAATTATTTAAGTCATCGATTCCAATAACAAAATTACCTCTCTCCACTAATTTTTTAATTAAAGAAGAACCAATAAATCCAGCTGCTCCTGTTACAACAATTGGAACAGCTAAAACAACCATAATATTATAAATAAACCTAATTTATTATTATAAAACCTCGAAATACTAAAAAATTAATTAGATGTGCTTACTTAATATAAATTTCATAAATTAATAATTAAATTTTTCCTTAAAACTTAATTTAATAGGAGATAACATTTTACAAACTCATTAGCAATATTGTATTCTTCTATAGGTAAAAGGTTTGCATTAAATATAAAAAAATGTCAACAAATTTGGATGATGAATTTAGTTTTAGAGATTGTATAAAGTTTTTATTCAGAAATAAAAAGATCTTTTTAATATTTTCCATTTTTGGTTTATTAATATCATTTTTTAATATAAAAACATCAAAAGAGGTTTGGGAAGGAGAAATAAAAATATTACTACAGGGGGAGAAATCAAATAATATGGATAATTCAGCGCTTAAGTTAATTGCGAAAAATGTAAATAATGTAAATTCTCTTTCAACACAACTAGAAATACTTAAAAGCCCTTCTGTTCTTTTACCTGTTTATGATTTTATGAATTCAAAAAAATCATCTTCTAATGAAAACTTCAAGCCTCCTTCTTTTAATAGCTGGGTAAAAGGAAGCTTAGATATCTTTCTAGTTGAAAACACCTCAGTTCTAAATGTTAAATTGTATGATACAGAAAAAAATTTAATAGTTCCAATCCTAGAAAAAATAACGGAAGAATATAAAAATTATCCTATAAAAACCAAAGTAAATAGAAATGAAATTTACAAAAATTCTTTGAAAAGAAAAATCAAAGAGGCCGAAAGAAACAGTATCAACTCAGAAATAGAATCAGACAACTTTTCAAAATCCCACAAAATATATTTAACTAATGGAGAAATAAAGAGTGGAAAAGAAGAAGCATCTATAAGGAAGCCAATGGTTAATCTTATGCAAACAATAGATTTAACAACAAATTATGAATCAGAGAAATTTGCAGCAGAACAGCGAATAATATCTTTAAATAATAAATTAAATCTAATTAATGAATTAAAAGATGATTTCGAAATTGACTCTTTAATTTATATTTTCCCTAGGATAAAGAATGATCCAATTGCCATAGAAATATCTTCTAAATATAAAGCACTACAAGAAAAAAACATTTATTTTAAACCTAATGATAAAGAAATAAAGAAATTAAAAAAAATAATTTATATTTTAAAAACGAATCTAAAACAAAAGACTTATTCTCTTATTTCAGAAATAATTAAAGAAAATAAATTTATCTTATCAAATTCAGATATTCCAAAAGATATAATAAATACATATAAAAAACTAGCTTTGAAAGCTTATCGAGATAAGTATACCCTAAATCAATTAGAGAATTTTTATTTGACCAATAATTTCAACTTTCAAGAAGCATCATGGAAAGCCATATCAAAACCTACTTTACTAATGGATCCGATAAATAATCACCTTAAAATCTTCATAAAAACCTTTTTTGTAACAATCTTAGTTGGATTATTTATTGCAATATCACTAGAAATTTACGGAAATAAAATTTATGACGATAGTAGTTTAAGAAAAATATTAAATAAAAATATATTTACAAGAATTAAAAAAGATTCTGAAAAATCATGGGAAAAAGAAATTAATTTCTTAAAAAAAGTCATTAAAGATTATGATAAATATTTATATTTATATCCTGAGAATAACTCTGAAATTTATGATCTTATAATAAATAAATTTAATAAATATGAAAAAAAAGAATTAATATTTTCAAAAGATTTATTGGATATTTATGAATATAAAAAAGCTATTATTTTTATTAATGAGGGATTTACAACAAACTACAACCTAGATGAAATAACGAAAAGGATAAAAAATGAACTTAAAGATAATATAGAATTTATACTATTGAATTAAATATAAGAAAATCTACAAATTATATATTTTTTTAAACTTTATTTATTATTAATTTTTGAGCAGAAATAGAAGCTAAACAATATATTTTATTTGATAAAATCTTCTAAATAATTGATTAAATTTATTTCTCAACTTTGTCAGGCTTTGATCCACTGCCCTTCAATAAAACTCTAATAGTTCTTATAAAGACAATAAAATCTAACCATAGTGAATTCTCCAAAATATAAAACAAATCATAGCTTAATTTGTTCTTAGAATCTTCACAAGATGCACCATATGGATAATTTATCTGGGCCCAGCCACTTAAGCCTGGTTTTATCTGATATCTTTGCATATAATTTGGTATTTTCTTAATCAAATTTATTTCTAATTCAGGCCTCTCAGGCCTTGGTCCAATCAAACTCATATCTCCTGCTAAAACAGAAATAAGTTGTGGTAATTCATCAATCCTTGTATTTCTAATAAATCTTCCAAATTTTAAAGTTCTATTATCATTATATTTAGTCCATACAGGTCCGTCTGGCTCTGAATTCTGTCTCATTGATCTTACCTTATAAACTCTGAAAATTTTGCCTGAATATCCAGTTCTTATTTGTGAATAAAACACAGGTCCTTTATCTTCAAGATAGATCATAATACATGAAAAAATAATTATAGGAGCTGTAATTATTAGTAGAATTATAGAGAAAGAAATATCAAATAATCTTTTTACTCTTGAAAAAATTGAATATTCCCTCTTTGCAATCGAATCGTATGTATTTAAATTTAAGAATATTTCAGGGGGATATCTCAAAAGATTATCTCTACACCAAGCCTGGGGATCAGTTATTAAAAAACCTTCTTTTTTAAGTGTAAAAAGTTTATTTAGTGCAATATTATCCAAATCTGGTAGGTTAAATACAATAATACCCTCAACTTGATTATTATAAGCTTTAATCTTTTCAAAATTTTCTTCATAGATAAAGTTTGCAGAATATTTCTTATCAAAGAATATATTAGAGTCCTTGAAAATATATTTTTTATCATTAATAACTATCCAATTACCAAGTTTTTTTAATTTTTTTGAATTAAAAAACAAAATATATGTATTTGAGGTTATAGAAAAAATAAAAAGCTCTACATATGTCTTATTAGAAAAATTTAAATTGTTATTTAATTCATCACTTAGAGCAAATAAGACTTTATATAGAATCAAAGTTATGGGAACTATTAAAAAGCTAAGAAAAAATAATCTTAAAAGTGATTTTAAATTTTTTTTATTAGAAATATAATACCTTCCAAAAAAATAACTTATTATGATCCAAAAAGGTGTAAAAGTTAAAAATAATGTCGATCTATAATTAAAGTATTCTTTATTACTATGGAAAGAAAAGAAAATAAATAAAATATCTAAAAATATAAAAATAAATAATCTTAATCTTCTCAAAAAAGATAAGTAAATTACTTTAAAGATATCATTCTCAAATAAATCACTTTTATACATATTTCCTTCTATTTATAATTATATATTCTAGCTTAATATTATTGCCTCGTACAATTTAGTTGCTTGCTCTTTAGAGAAAGATAAATAATTAAAATTATTAATTAATTTGTTTCTCACATTATTTCTATATCTAAGATTATCATAATTTTGTAAAAGATATGTCAATTCTTCATCAGTTTCATAGAATAAAAAATTAGACAATTTACCAAACAATAAAACACTTTCTTCGTTAGGATTAGTAATAAAAGGTATCCCATACTGAGCAAAAAGAATGCACCTTCCTGCATTTGCAGAGAACTTCTCAAGAAAAATTTTATCGAAATATTGAGTAGAATTTGTAAATAATAATTTTATTAAAGGATTATCTATCAAAAAAGACATCATATATCTATTAGGTACCCAACCAAGGTCACAATAAAATAATAAATTTTTAAGTTTTTTTAAAGAGTACTTTTCGTATACTATTTTAATTCCTTTATAGTAGTGAGTTTTGATATCTTTTTTTGAAATCCCTGTTAAGCAATTCAAAACAATTTTTTTATTTTTTGTAATAACTGAATTAGAGATTATTTTTAGAAAAACTTTTATATTACCTTTAAAATGAGAAAGATTTCCAGTATAAAGGATATTGAAGGTTTCGTTATTTTTATTGTTATACCTCTGCTTTTCTTCTATCTTTGAATCAAAATAATCAATTAAGGGGCAATAAATTGAATTATAACCTTTAGAATTATAAAATCTATTTAATCTAGGTGTATCAGAAACAATTAAATCTGCATATTTTAAATTATCATTATAAATTCTAAACCTATTTTTAAAAATTAAACTATACAAGTTTCTAAAAAAACTTACAGTCCTTTTAAGAAAATTATCACCTGAGCTTGTAAGAGGGATTTCTTGGTGTGGTTTAAAAATAATATATTTTGCAGTTTTATTAAATCTCCTTAATTTTTTAATACTATTTAAATCACTATGAACGAAAACTACATCTGCTTCTCCCAATTTTTTATATGAAACGAATTGGATAGAGAATGTTTTTTCTAGAATATTTTTATAGACGAGGAAAGGTATTCTTTGGCTACCTATATTAACATCATATTCTGGTAAGGCTATTTTCATACAATTAGAACATAAAACTCCTTTATTGGCTAGGCAATAAAGACTCGAACCTAATTATATTAATAAAAACAAGTGAAGCATAATAAAAATTAAAAAGATAAGATGACTTTTGTTTATTAAAGGCAAGATAAAAAGGTAATGGGAGGAATATCATAAAACTAGTTAGACGAGTTCCTAATGGAATTATTAAAAATATTATTGAAGACATACTCATAAAGATAATTATTTGCATAAAAGGTATATACCTTTTAAGGGCAGTATTAAAAATAGCTTTATAGCTTATATAAATATTAAAAAAGGAAAATAAAACGCTTGAGAAAATTTTAATCATATTAAATTGGGCAATAGCAATAGCAGCAACTCTAAAATGATAAATACTACTTAATAATGGAGCAGTTGATATAAATAGAATAATAGAATCTTTAAAAATCAATGAAAAAGACATTAAAGCAATAAAAAAAATTAAATAAAAAATAGGAAAATTTAAAATTTTTATTTTAAATTTATTAAATCTTATTTTTTTCTTTATATTAAAAATTAAAAAATAAATTATTGGTATGCCAAGAAATATGATTGTAGTAAATTTATGTATAAAAAAACTTATAACTACTAATACAAAAATTAAATAAATATCTTTTTTATTATTTAAAATAAAATATCTTATTAATAAAGTAGTAATTAGAACTATTATTGAAAATGAAACTCCATACCGAAGTTGATTATATATTGTTTGTATTCCTACGGTATTAAATAATATAAAAAGGAAAAGTCCTTTTGTATAATTTATACTTAATTTCTTTAATATATAAATAATATTCAGTTCAGAAATAAAATAATTAAGAATAATTATTAGTTGCCAAAAAATTATTATCTTTTTACCATCATAAAAAAATTTATATATTAAATCAGATATCTTATAGAATAAATAGTCATCTATTTTACTATAATCATAAAAATATAGAAGAGGATGGAATGGGTCTGAATATCTATCTAAATCTGAAGTATAGGATGATAAATCAAGAAAAAGTATTGAAGATAGTATGAAAATAAATGAAGTAAGAAAGAAGAATTTATTATATTTACTAGGTAGAATTATAGGTATTGAGAAGAGTAATAGAGCAAGTATTATTTCGAAAGATGTTGACATTTTTAGAAACTAATTATTATTTAGTTTTAAAAAGAAATAAGTTGATAAAACTCTAAACCAGTTATCTGATCTTTTCGTAATATTATTATTTTTATCATTAATGTATAGTTCTAACAAATTATTATTCGTACCAAAAATCTCCTTAAAATTTGTTGATGTTAGAAATTTTATTATAATTTTTGAAAAATCTTTATCAAAAACTAAAAAAGATGTATCTGATGGTCTTGGATATTTATATTTATTTTTAATTATATGTTTTGGTAAATTTTTAAAGGCATCCCTTAAATGAGACTTATTTAAACCTTGATTATAAAATAACTTATTATCTAAAAACTTACTTTTTTGTACCAATCTTTGATCCAGGAAGGGTATCCGAGTTTCAATCCCATTAAGTAAACTCACAACATCCTCACTTAAAAGCCAATAAGGCATCGGGTGATCGAAAAGTCTATATTCACAATACTGAGCTAGATTATTAGGAATATTGGGAAGAAATTTATTCTCAAATTGAAAATTAGAAATCCATTCTTCGTCTAAATTTAGTAGTTCAGTCTTTTTTTTAATTAACTTATGAATAGATTCTTTATGATCTTTATCATCTAAAAATAAAAATTCATTAAATTGTCTCAAATAAGTTTTTATATATTGATCTGATTTATTATCATTCATAAATTCCTTCAAAAGAAAATAAAATCCTTGAGTATAACCACCAAAAATTTCATCTGCTCCATCTCCAGTAAAAAATACTTTACTCCCATTAAGTGATGCTTTTTGCCTTAAAAAGTATTGATAAACTGGCTGACAAGACCTAAGAGGCTGGCATAAATGAAAAACTATTTCTTCGCATTTATCTATTATTTCAGAACTATTTACTTTTATAAAGCTATGCATAACCTTAAATTCTTCTATGGTTTTAAGAATTAGTTCTCTCTCCTTTAAAGATGCATTTAAATCAAGTGATAAGGAATTTATATTTAATTTATTAGATAAAAATGTTTGTAAAATACCTGAACTATCTAACCCACCGCTTAAAGCTATTGTTGAATTTACCTCAATTGGATATTGAGAAATAAATGTTTGATTAATTATTTCTTTCAATGGCATATCAGCATATACATCATCACTAAAAGGGCAGTATTCTTTTTCATGATTATTATTCAAATTTGAATATTTATAGCAATAACCTGGCAGAACAATTTCGAAACCTTCATAAAAAGAAAATTTATTTGGATTCTGATAGCCTGTAACAAGAAAATTCTTTAAGTATTTCTGATTCAATATCTTTTTATTAGAAAATTCTAGTAGAGCTCTTTGACTTGAGGAAAAAAAATAATTTGAATTTTGATGTATAAAAAATAAGGGCTTTATTCCATATTCATCTCTACCCCAATATATATTTCCCTTACTATCACTTATTACATAAGACCACATACCACAAGCAATTGAAAAAAATTTTTTTGGCCCTAAAGTAATAAAACCCTTTAAAAAGACTTCACAATCAGATTTAGTTGAAAAATCTATATTAAAGTTATTTTCTAAGATATCTTTAATTTCTTTGTAATTATAAAGTTCACCATTAAATACTAAAATATAATCTTTATAAGTAAATGGTTGATTTTTATATGCAATAATATCAACGATTGGAAGTCTTGAAAACATATAATTATAACCAAACCATTCCTTATCATTCATAGGAATTGTTCCTCTATATGAAATATATTTATCAAATAATTTATTTGTTTTTTCTCCTTTAAACTCTAAAGGAGTAACTAAAAAACCACACATTTTAGATATTAGATTTTCTACCTAATAGGAAATGACATCTTGATATCTTTTTATTACAATTAAAAAAAATTGATTTTCTATTAAAAAAGAAAAATATATATGAAATTAATTTATAGATAAATACTAGTAGTTTTTCAAAATAAATTCCTAACGGTCTAATTGTGGGAAAAGGATTTGTCTCAATACTATAAACAATCTCAAAATTTGCTTTTTTAAGTTTTTCTTCATAGAAAAAAGCATCTTCAATTGATCTATAAACATCTTTAGTCTTACTTAAAGTTTTTTTATCAAGATGTTCTAAATCTCTAGTTTTACTAATTTTAATGAAATTATTAAACTTTATAAGACTTCTATTTATTAAAGAAAATTTATCTTGAATAGATTTCTTTTCTGGAACAATCATTGCACAAAATAATCCATTATCAACTAAAAGCTGATTATGTATTTGAAAACATTTATCTATTGATTCTATATGCTCCAAAACCCCAAGACTTATAACAACATCAAATTTAGATAAATTATTATCTGAAGATTTAATAATTGATTCGGGATCAAAAAGATCCGCTACAAAAAAATCATTATTAGAATAATGCCTCCGCGAATTTTCTCTAGCAATTTGAATCGAAATTTCACTAAAATCAATTCCAGTTACTCTACAATTCAATTTATTGCTTAAATATATAGAAGCTGTCCCTCTGCCACATCCAATTTCTAAAATATTTATTTTGCTTAAATCTCTATTTGGAAAGTATTCCAAAATTCTTTTATAGATAAAATTACAATATTTTCTATAAAAAAATTGAACTTGAGTTTCAAAAAATCCCTCTGAAATAATATCAGAGTCTCCAGATTTAAGTGCATTTGCCCACCTTAAATCATAAACATTTTTACTTTTGTATAATTCTTTTTTATTTTGCAAAAATTTAATATTTTAATCTAATTATACTATAAATTTGTAATATCAAAATAAAATGATTTTTTAAATAAATTTATTTAATTGCAAGAAATCCCTCAAAACATGTATATTTCATAACTGATTCAATATCAACAAAGCCAGCCCTTTTTAGCATATCTATGTTACCTTCTCTTGAAAAGGGTTCAAGTATAGATTTTAAGGATCTCTGCTTAGCAATTATTTCATCTGAGCTATATCCTTTCATCAATTTATAATCTTGATAAAAAGAATTAAAAATATCTTGGAACCTAGCATCTGAGCCTCTAACTTTTTCAAACATAATAAATGCTCCTCCCCACATTAAGGATTGATAAATTTTATCTATTATATTTTGTCTTAGAGAAGGATGAATAAATTGAATTGTATAATATGAAACAATTAAGTTATTGCAATTTTTTCCGATATCATAAACTGTAATATCATCATTTATAAACAATATCTCATTTTCATATTTTCTATTTTCAGCCTCTCTAATCATTTCAGATTCAATTTCTAAACCTTTAATATTTACATTTCTACTTTTTAGAGTATTTGCTATTTTATCAGTCAAGACTCCAGTACTTGATCCTATATGTAAAACATTGCCATTTTGAGGTACAAAAAATTCTGATAAGGCGCAAACCAATTGATGGCCCTCCTTATATAAGGGCACAGATTTTGAAACATGGTCATCAAATTTAGAAGGGGTATCTCCTCCAAAACTCCATAAACCTGATTCACTATAAATATTATCTCCAGTATTTTTCATGAAAATATTAACCGTTATCTAATTATACAAAAGTAATTAAATTCACATCAAATAAATATTTAATTTAATATTTTGAATAATTTATTGATTAAGAAAACTTCGCATTTTTTTAAACTATCCCAACAAGCTCCACCCACGTGAGGAGTGATTAAAATTGATTTCATTCCATATTTTTTTTGAAGATTCCATAATTTAGAGTCTTCAACAGTATTTATTAGATCAAAGGGCTCTTCCTCTAAAACATCTGTAAGATATTGATCAAGAATATTTTTATTTATACAAAAATCAATTTCAGATGATTCAAATATTTCAGCTCTGCTTGTATTTACTATTTTATAAGGTGGATTAATAAATAGTAATTTTCTATTAACTAGACCTCTATTATTTTCATTAAAATCAATATGTAAAGATATTATTCTGCAAGATCTAAAAAGTTCTTCCAATGAATCACATTTTGTAATCATTTTATTATCATATTTAACTTCTTTAATATCGAAAAAAAATACTTTAAATCCTAATTGATAAAGATATTCAGCAACTAAAGTTCCAAGCCTACCTAACCCCAATATCCCAATATGTGTATTTTTAAATCCATTTCTAAAGAAGTTATTTCTATTAAAGGAACCATCAAATACTGCATTTGATGAATTTATCATTAGAGTTTGTGCAGATAAAATCATAGATAAAGCTAAATCAGCTGTTGTTCTAATATCTTTTAAAAAAGTACTTTCACCAGCTAAAGATATCAGTTCTATATCAAAATTCTTTAAGTAATTTTGGTCAATGTGAGTCAATCCAGTTGTAGCTGTACATAAATACTTTAATTTTTTAAAATTCTTTAACTGAAAAATATCAAATTTTTGTTTTAAACGAATAAATAAAATATTTGCCTCATCTTTTTTATTTGTTATTTTTATTTTATAAGTTTCAGAGATTCTTTGAATTAAATAATTTAATGGAAAATTTTCTTTCTCATTTATATATACACTATATATTTTCATTATATTTTTGTTGGCTTAATATCAAAACTTAATTTCTCAATTAATTTGATTATCTTTATTGAGCTAGTCCCATCACCATATTCATATTTACGCTTAGGAATAGATTGATTATGTACCAAAGCTAATTTAGAAATAATTTCCTCCTTTGAACAAGAAACATCTGTAACGTTAGAGCATTTATATCGAAAAGATTGTCTTTCTCCAATATTTAGTGACTTTATTCCCAAAAAAGAAGACTCTCTTATCCCAGAAGATGAGTTCCCAATAAGGATTTCACAACCCTTTATTAGAGAAATATATTCTTCACTATTAAGATTGTTAATTAAAAAACAAGATGATTGTTTTTTTAATGAAATTTGATTGTGAAGATTTTTTAATATTTTTAAGATCTCTTCAGATCCATAATCTGGATTAGGATTCAAAACTATTAACTGCTCATCCTTATTATTTATAAATCTTAAAGTTGATTCTAATACAATATTAAATTCTTGATCTGATTTTTTGGTATCAGGATGGAATAATAAAACACAATATTTTTTAGAGGGATCAATTGAGGTATTATACTTTTTATTAATTTCAAGTATTTTTTGTTTAATTAATAATTCATCTTTTGATGCATCTAAATGATCTAAAGAAGGACAACCAACATTGAAAACTCTATTTTCCATCTCACCCCACTTTATTGTTTTTAAATAAGCATCATTAGTACAAACAAAATGATAGTCAGCCAACTGAGCTATAGCGTTTCTAACTTTATCATCGATTGAACCTGTAGGTTCTCCTCCTTGTAAGTGTATAAGCGGGATTTTCATATATGAACAAGATATTGCAAAACTAATAGTTTCATATCTATCTGCAACAGTTAAAGCAACATCTGGATTATATTTTTCTATTATCCTACTAAAATCCAACATCCCAAGTGCTGTAGTTCTAACCATATTTTGCATAGATTTTTCGTGCATTAATATACTAGTTTTTTCATCAATATTGATCCCTTCAGAGATACACTCATTTTCAATTCCACCATAATCTTCACAAATAGCTCCTCCACCCAAAATTATAATTGGCTTTATATTCGTATTTGATATTGCTTCTTTAATCACACTTTTCACCCTGGAGAAATTTGCTCTGCTTAGGATAGAAAACATTATCTTAATTGTCATTTTATTAAGTAATTTTTAATCTTCAAAATGATGAGGTTTTAAAATTTCTTTAAAATTAATATCTTTTTTTAGTACTTTTCCTAATAAATTATCAATCTTTTCATAAGAAAAACCTCCAGCTGGCTTCCTCATTAATAAATCTTCTCTTTTTATCTTATGACCTTTTTTTAGAGAATGTTTTAGACCAATACTTCTTCCAAATAATTTTTTCATTTCCAATTTTTTTATCATATTTTTTTCGACATTATTTTTAGATTTTAATTTCATAAAAGCTTCTCTAGCATCTGAAAGACATTTTAAGTCTTCTGGTTCTAAGGATGAAAATTGATCTGGACCAAACATTTTTTTATTAAAAGTAATATGAAATTCATTTAAAGTAGATCCATAAGACCATGAAAATATTGTAGGCCAAACTGTACCACTATGATCTGACAAACCATATGATATTTCTCCAATATTTTTATAATGTAACGACCAATCTTCAAAATAATAATCTTCTATATCACATGGATATTTACTTACACATTCTAATAAAAATACCTCTTTAACTTTTGATTTAAATTTATTGCTAACATCTAAACCATAATAAAAATCTGATAAACCAGTTGAAATTATAACAATATCATCTTCTCCTAAATGACTAAGCATTTTATCTATAAGTTCTTGATTAAGTAATTCTCCAGAACCAATCTTCCAAATTTTATTTCCTAAATCTTTTTGCCTATAAAAACTTTGTACAGAGAAAATAGAAAATGCTAATTTAATATCAATCTTTTCCGCATAATCATATATATATTTCCATTCATTAAAATTAAATTCGGTTCTTTCCCAATATTCATATCTAGTTTTATCTATTCCGAAATTTATTCGGAATTTTTCTTCGTTTGATGATTCATATCTAGACCAATGATCTTGAAATTTAACTATATCTATATTATTTTCTTTAGCTAGTTTAATTAATGCACAAGCATTACCAACAGAACCATCATGACTAAGCGCAATCTCAGCTAGAAATAAAGGCTTAATCATTATTTTTATAAATTTTATACTCTTTAAATATTATTATAATAAGATAACAAGTATTAACATATTAGGAAAATATATTTTTTAATCTTTTAAATTATATCTATAGTGATATTGATTTAGCATCCTACTCTTTGAGAAATAATCTCTAAAGGATTCTATATCTTTTTTTGAATCTCTATTTCTAAGAATATAACTTATAGCTTTTAGAATTTTTTCTTCGGATAAGTAATCAATTATTAAAACCTTTCTAGAAAATTTAGCTAAATATTTATGCGAACTAATTGAAGATAATATTGCATAAGATCCACAATAAAGTGATTCAATTACACTATTAGGTAATCCTTCTGAAGCAGAAAAAGATATTAAAGAATCATAATGACTAAAATTAATTTGATCATTCTTTATAAAACCCATATAACGAAATCTTTTATCATTATTTATTATTTGAACGAGGTCTGATTTTTGATCACCTTCTCCATAAATATCAAACTCAAAATCCATTTTTAATTTTTTAAATAATTTGACTGACTCCAAAACACGTTTTCTATTAATTATTGGAGAAACACTTAAAATTTTAAATTTTCCTGCTTTGATCTGATTAGATTGATCTATATTTTTCAAAGTATAGCAATTGTCTATAAAGTTTAAACTTTGAAATATATATTTTCTTTTTTGGAACGCTGAATATACAGTTTTTGAGCAACAAATTACATTTATTTGCCTTAAGAAAAGAATATGTAATTTAGAAATCAAGGGCCCAAAGATTTTCCATTTAAATTTATAATCCTCCCATGGAATATTTCTAATAGTAGAAAAAGACTTAAATTTTTTAGGGATAAATAGTATCAATAGACTTAAAACAAAATCAGGTATTAATCCTGAAGAATGAATAATAAGTTCATCTCTACTTGCTTTTCTTATGATTTTCACAAGTTCAAATATATCTTTAATATGATAAACATTATCAAAAATTAAATTATATTTTTTATTAATCAAGAAAAGATAATGATTATTATTCTGGGAATTATGTCTTAATAATATTTGCAATTGGGAGGATGGTCCCGAGGGCCTTAGAGATGTATGTATATATATGATATTCATATTTTGTTTTAATATTTTTTAGTTAATAATCTATTTAAAAATTATTAAAGGAATGAATGAAAAAATAACTAAAATCAAAAAGATTTTAATTTACATTATCAGATCAATAGATAAATGCATTTAAAACTTAAGAAGTATTTTTTTACCCTTTATCATAAATTAAATAGTGGTTTTATAAAA
>MDTA01065776.1_pt1 | contig 25071 bp, 25 predicted proteins | sample 811151 | NCBI WGS metagenome assembly MDTA01 (sample SAMN05326648, study PRJNA326480) | marine metagenome | isolation source: seawater | place: Indian Ocean: South | collected 2010
GTAAAAATATACCAGAATGTCCAACAGGATATGATTTAATAGATTATGATAATAAAACTGGTAATATTAATTGTAAATTTGCTGATCTAATAGATTATTATTACGATGTTAACGATTCAAATAGAACACAAAAATTATATGAAAATAATTATATTATAAATAATTCAATAATTGGTTCATATGATAAATATATTGAGTTTAGATATAATCCTGATACTACACAAAATGGTCAAACAGAATACAAAATTAACTTTTCATATCCTACTATGTGTGATATTTTAATTATTGGTGGAGGCGGTAGTGGTGGTAATTATCAAGGTGCAGGTGGTGGTGCTGGTGCATTAATATATTATAATAATTTAATATTAAATGGAGAATATACTATTAAAGTTGGCAAAGGTGGTGTAGCAGATTCTGGTTTTGATAGTGAATTTAAAAAAACTAGTAATACTAAACAACAATTTATAGCAAAAGGTGGTGGTCGTGGTAAATCTATAACTGGTTATATAGGAGAAGAAAAAAGAGTAGATAATCCTGATTTTTATAGTCATTTTGGTTATGCTAATAATTACTCTACAAAAAAATTAGATGGATGGGAATTAAGTACAAATAAAAGATGGTACTCGAATGAAAGTCTTACTAATGTATTAACAACAAGAGAAAAAGTGTTTTCAAAACCATCACATCACGAATTTGGAAGTTGGGAAGCTGTATTGACTATAACAATTTTAATGGATAAATTTTATTATTTATCTAAAATTCTTTTATATGGAGAGGGGACCGGAAACTATCCAAGAAATCCAAGACGGCTTTATTTTGATGGATTAACTAGTAATGGTTGGGTTAATAATATTACTAGTGGTATAGGAATAAGATATAATGCCACTATGTCGAATCCTAATATATTTCATATAAATAATTGTTTAAGTTATAATGGTATCAGACTTCGTATTGTTGGTACTTGGGGGGATCATTCTGCAAAATTTAGGGCATTAGAATTTTATCATAAAGATAATTGTTTAGCAGAAGCAATAAATGTAGATGGTGGTTCTGGTGGTGGTGGTGCACCTAGAGATAATATATCTGGAAAGTTAGAAATTGGTAATATTGTTAATGATAATCCTATTAATATTATTAATGACATAACAATAACTGACCAACATTATGATAATAGTATATTTACAGATCATAATAGTTCTGATAGTTTTAATGATATTGGTTGTTTTGGTAACTGTGGTGGTAATCACAGTGGTAGCAGTGGTGGTGCGGGTGGAGGTGGTGCAGGTACAAAAGGTGAATCTATATCTGGTGGTAAAGGAGGTAGTGGTAAAATATATAATATTACAGGTAAAGAAGTTTATTATGCAGCAGGTGGTGGTGGTAGTAATACAAATACTCCTGGTTTAGGTGGAAATAATATTGGAGGAAATGGTGGAACAAATAATGGCAATATTTTGGCAACAGATGGCAAGAATAATACAGGTTCTGGTGGTGGTGGTGCATATACATCTTCAACATATTCAGGTAAAGGTGGTTCTGGTATAGTAATAATAAGATATAAATATTATATCAATAACTAAGTATGGTGCATTAAGAATTATATATAATTCAAATGCATCATTTCCAACTATAAAAGTATCTAATTTATATTATAAAAAATATATATAAATAATATTGTTCAGTAAAAAAAGTACATTTCTTATTTTTATTTTAATTTTTAAAATTTATATATTATTGTATATTACAATTACTATGTAAATTTTTTATCATATATGTTTCATTTAAATTATATCCTAAATTTTTATAATAATTTCTTACACCTGTTCCACTTATTATTGCAATTTTTTTATATCCATTTAGTAATGCTAATTTTTCAGCCTCATATACTAATTTTTTTCCATAACCTTTATGTTGCATAGATTCATTAATATTATTACCTACATTATTTAAATTAGAATATACATGTAATTCTCTTATTAATGCACAATCTTTTAGTACAGATAATATATTTGGTTTATTACCATTTATTCTTAAACGAATAAATCCTATAAGATATTTATCAGTTTCATATGAAATAAAATATTCTTTACCATCAGATGAATTATATTCTTCAATTTCTAATTTTATATCATCATTAGATACTTTATTATTTCCAACTTCTCTACATCTAATACAATTACATTTCCAATTATTTTTTTTCATATCATCTTGTAATAATTGACGCATATTTACATATTTTTTATCATAACCACCAGATATATATGAACTTGGAATATCTCTAATTATTCTATTTAATCTTTTCCATTTTTGTACTTTTTGTTTAAAATCTTTTATTAATTTATATAATAACATATCATCATATGGAATATAAGAACCTTCTTCATACCATTTTTTTATTTTTGTCCATGGAACAATAGCAGTTGGATATATTTTATATTGATCAACTTGTAATCTTTCATCATAAAGTGAATCATTTAACATTTTAACATCTTTTTCATATGATGAACCTGGTAAATTAGGCATTAAATGTATATCAACTTTATAACAATTTTCTTTTAATAATTTTATAGCATTATATACACATTCTATATTATGTCCTCTATTTATTTTTTTTAATACTTCATTATCTGTATGTTGAACACCTAACTGTATTCTTGTACAATTATATCTTCTAAATTTTTTAATTTCTTCTAATGTTATTGTATCTGGTCTAGTTTCTAATGTTAAACCAATAATATGTATTTTACTTTCATTTTGATTTAATTCTATTTCTTCTTCTAATGATAACATTTTTCTTTTATAGATATTGAAATATATATTTGCGGCATAATATAATTCTGTTATAAATCTTTCTTGATATTGTTCGGGATATTCTGACCATGTTCCACCTAATACAATTATTTCTAATTTATCTGCAGCATGTCCCATTTCTATTAATGTTGATAATCTAGCATTCATTTGTTTTACTGCATCAAAATCATTATCATTTGCTCTTAGTACAGCTGGTTCTGAAAATAAATAACTTCTAGGTTGATCAACCCAATTATTTCCTTCATGTGCTTTTTCATTTGTGCAATATGCACAATCATGTTTACATGAAAATTTAGCTATTTTTGTTTCACCATTTTCATCTATATATTCTGGATGTGCAGATGTTAATACGGTTATAACTAGTACTCCCGAATCTGATTTTTGTTTTTTTTGTTATTAAATTCTTTAAATTTATATCATTTATATTAAGTTCATTATACATTTTTATTAACTCACAATTTGATAATGAAATTTTATATTTTTTTTGTAATTTTTTTTGAAATAAAATAATATCTTTTCTTATTTTAAAATCTAAATAATTTTCTTTAAATTCTTCTATTAATTTATTCCATAATTCTTCACTATAATTATTAAATTTATGTGTTTTTTTTATATCTTCAATATCTAATACTGTTGTATTATTGTTAATACTACACATATTTATAAAATAAATAATATATAAATTATCATTTTTTATAATTTTATAAAAAAAAAAATTTATTTAAATTTCTCTCTTCTAAATATAAATGTTTGTTTTGCTAAATTATATCTATTATTTAAAATTGTAATACTATTATTTAAATCTAAAATTCTCAATGATGATTCTGTTACATTATCTGATATTGAATTTTTTTTATCTATTAATCTATTTTTTTGTACACTATTTTCTTTAAATTTAGAATTTTTAATTTTTCTATCAATATTTCTTAAATTTTTCATTGTATCTTTTAATTTATTTTTTTCTTTTTCTAATGAATCATTAAATATTTTAATATCTCTATTTAATTTACCTGATATAAAATCAGGATCTATTACTTTTGATACTATATTTTTTCTTACATCTTGTGGCAATTCTTTAAAAATTCCTTTATTAGTATTTAATCCTGTTCTAGTTTTTGTACCTCCTTGTTTTTTAACTTTTTTTTTTGTTTTATTTAATAACATCTTTCTAATATTATGTTATATTATTATTACATTAAAAAGAAAAAAAGTAAATAATACTTTTTTTCTTTTTTTATATATACTATAATTTGTATTTTTATTTATTTCTCTTCTTTTTGTGCCTTCCACATCTCTCCTACCTTTCGCATAAGATCTTGGCGAGAAAGTTCAGGAAATTCTTCTTTAATAATAGGCATTTTTTCCTTTACAAACAAATTGTAAGCAGTTGGTTCACGCTTTTTTTTAGGTACATCATCATTATTATCATCTTTTTTTGTTTTCTTATTTTTTTTTACTGAATTAATCTGATAATAAACCATAGTAAGCAATTTACTAAGTTCAGAACGAGTATATTCTTTATCAGTATCAACATTATCAATAAACATTTTCATAACAAACTGGGTAGAAGTCATTTCTTTATTAGAAAAGTAAATTCAGTCTAAATCTATTCTCTTGTATTGGTTGGTAATATTAGTTTAATAGTATTTAATCAATTTTTTTATAAAAAAGTGATTTTTTGTAAAAAAAAATAAAAAAATGATTATCTATTTTCTATATACTATATAAAGAAATATGAATAATAATGATTTAAAATTGTCTATTCCATTTAAATATAAAAAAATGTCTTATAAAAAATTACTAGTATTAGACAAACCACCTTCTACTTTTAAAAATAAAAATAATAAAAAATTTATTTTATAGTTCTTTTATATAATACATAGTAATCGTGTGTTGATCTTGCTATTGCGGATTCTATACTATCTGGTAATCTAAAATATAACATATATATTGCTAATATCAATGCTAATATATTTAGTGATAACATATATATATTTATTTTTATATTTTTATTATCTTCTTTTATATATATATATCCTATATAATTGTAAATTATAAATAAAAATGATGATATTAATATTCTTGGACCTCTTTTTAACCAATATTCTCTAACTTTTGAATGATCTAATCCTATATCTTTTTTATATATATTATTTAAATTATTAATATAATTTGATAATTCTAATATTAATTCATAATTATATATTTCTATTATATTTGTATTTTTTATTAAATAATTATTTACAACTTTTATAATATTATTTGTATTATCATTATTATTATTATTATCATTATTATTATTATTATTATTTATATTATTTTGTATTTCATTTATTAATATATTATTATTAAGTTTATTTATTAATAATAAAATTTTATTATTTTCTCTTAATTTTTCTATTTTATATTTTTTGTTTAAAAATTTTTTTATATATTTTTTTGTATAAAAATCTATATAATAATATGTATATATTTTTGCTCTGTTAAATGCCCATCTTTTAAAAGGTTTAAAAAAATTTCTTAACATTTACACATATTATACATATTATATTTATTATCTATTTTTTAAATTATTTTTTTAAATTAATTTTTTGAATTAATAATAATTTTTCTCTAATTTCATCTACAATTTTTTTGTTATTATCTGATAAAGAATTATATAACTCTTGACCTTTTTTACTTCTTTGTAATTGGGTTGGACTAGAGGTTGGTGTAGGGGGGTGTGAGTAAGTTGATGTAGGAATATGGATTGGTGTAGTATTATTACTAATAATTATTATAAATATTTATTTAAATAAAATATCATTTTTTTTATATATATATATTATAGATATATTAGTTATGAATTTAGTATATGATTTATTAACTATATTTTTTGTATTAAATGGTTTATTTTGGTCTTTAGCTTCTCATAGAGATCATTGTGAAATTGCTAGATTTTTCAAAATTAAATGTGCATCTCACTATATTCATATTTTAATTGGTATTTTATCTATATTAATTGGAATATGTATAAAACAAAGATATTATTTATATAATTTATTTAAATAATTTTTAAATAATATAATACATTTAACAATTTATAAATTCTATTAAATTTTATTTCATATACTGGATTATGATCTATATTATTTTTAAATTCTTTTTCTTTTATTAATATACATAAATTTTTAACAGAATATAATATATTTAGTTTTGAATGATTTAATTCAAATGTTTTATCATTATTTAATTTTATTTTTATTTTTTCATTATCAGCTATAAATGTTATATTTTTTGTTTTTGATGAATACAATTCTTTTAAAATAGCAGTTGTACTATAAAATTTTTCATATTCTTCTTCTTCATATATAATTAAATTATTTACAATTTCTGGACAACTTTTAGCTGTTTTCAAAGTTGTTTTCATTGTTGTTTTTATATTTAAAAATAATATATAATCATTTTTTTATATATATAGTTTAATATAGTATATAATTTATTATGACTGATAAAAAATTACAAAAACCTTTTTTAAAATGGGTTGGTGGTAAAACACAAATTATTAATGATATAATTTCAAAATTACCTAAACAAATAAATAATTATCATGAACTATTTTTAGGAGGTGGTAGTGTTTTATTTGCTGTTTTATCATTACAAAAACAAAATAAAATTATAATTAAAAATAAAATATATGCTTATGATATTAATATTAATTTAATTAATATGTATAAAAATATTCAAAATAATAAAGATAAATTATATAATATACTTAAATCATATTTTAAAGAATATGATAATATTACAGGTAATATTATAAATAGAAATCCTCAAACTATTAATGATGCAAAAACTTCAAAAGAAAGTTATTATTATTGGATTAGAAAAAAGTATAATAATATAGATAAAGATTCTATAGAATGTTCTGCATTATTTATATTTATAAATAAAATATGTTTTAGAGGAATGTATCGTGAAGGACCTAATGGTTTTAATGTTCCATATGGACATTATAAAAAAACACCATCATTAATATCTGAAACAGAAATTAATTATATAAGTGAATTAATAAAAAATGTAGAATTTAAACATTGTAATTTTATTGATTCTATTAAAAATGTTAAAGAAGGTGATTTTGTATATTTAGATCCACCTTATGCACCTGAAAATTCTAAATCTTTTGTTAAATATGTTGAAGATGGTTTTAATTTAAAAACACATGAATTATTATTTATAGAAATTAAAAAATTAAAAAATATTAAATTTATAATGAGTAATGCAAAAGTTGATATAGTTATTAATAGTTTTAAAGATTATAATTGTGATGAAATTACAGCAAGAAGAGCTATTAATTCAAAAAATCCTGGTTCTACTACTACTGAAGTAATTATTTATAATTAAATTTATTTTACATATTTAAACATTTAAAATGCTAACTTATTATAATACAAATTTATTTTTTGTTTTTTTTCTACATATATTACAATTATGACATAACATTCTTAATGAAGCATGTTCATTATGATATTTTAACCATTTATCTTTAAAGAGGGTATCTTCTTCTAAAAATCTATTTCTATGTGTATCATCTTTTAATTCTCCAAATTTATCAGGTATTTTTATATCTTTATTTTCTCTTATAAAATTTGATACTAATTCATCAAATGCCGAATTTTTTTCGTCATTATGATCTACTTGTAATCTTTCAATATTACCACATATTTGACAACTTTCATTATTATGTTCTTTTCTAAATTGCTTTATTTGTTGATCTATACTGCTTCTCATAGCAGACATTAAGTTCTGTTTTTTTGATTTATTTTTTCCTGATATAGCACATCTCCATGATATATCAATATTGCTTCCATCTTTTTTTACAATAAGTATTTTTAATGCTTTTTTATTTAATGTGTCATACATAATTTTAATATTACACATATTTTCACTTTTAGAATTAAAATCAGGATGTCTTTCTAATATTTTAATTAGTATATAATATTTATCTGAATATGTATTCTTAATATCATTACAAATTCCAATATCCTCATATATAATTTTTTTAACATATTTCTCAAATTCTCCTTGTGTTTTAAATTCTATATTTAAAAATGAAATTGGTTTTCGTGTCATTATTAAATCATTTATTAATATAAATTTATTTTTAAATATATTTTAAATCTTCAAATGTGTAACAAATATTTTTCTACTGTTTCTAATGCACCATCAGCCCAAGCTTGTCTATCACAATAAGTTTCACCTAATATATATATATTTTTATTTTTAAATAATTCTATTATTTCTTTTTGTTTTTCTTTTGAATTAATTCCAGTTTTCCAAAAATGTACACCTGCATCCCAATAATGTAATGTTATCCATTCTGGATCTTTTATATTTTTATTAGGAAACATTTTATTTAATTGTATTTTTAAATGTTTTTTAACTTCTTTTTTATTTTTTAAATTATTCCAAAATTCAGCATTATAACTATCACTATAACTTATTTGTATTAATCCATTTTCATAATCTATTGGTATAATAAATTGTATTTTATTATCTGATAAAGTTTTTGGTAAATCTTTAAACCATACATCTTTATATTGTGCATAAATTCTCATTAAATGTCCATCACTTACTGTATTTAATAATTTTTCATATTTTTGAAAATATGGTATATCAATATAATCTTTTCTTTTTATTGTCATATATAAATTTTTATATTTATATTTTTTATTATTTATTATTGCTATTTTTTCTTTTTCATTTATATCATTTAATGTTTTATTTAATTCTATTTTTACATTATTTTCTTCTAAATATTCATATAATTTATCACAAATTATTTGTATTCCTTCTTTTAATATAAAAAAATCATTATTTTCTACATCAAAATCTTTTCTTAATGTTAATAATGCATTATATGCATTCATTTCATACATTTCTGATATATATCCTAATGAATCTTTTAATAATTCAACTTCATTTTCTAATAATATTAATGAAAAATAATTATGTAAATTTAAATTTTTAATATCAATATTTTCATATTTTTTATATATTGCATATTCCCATAATTTATTTAAACTTTTAAATTTTGATTTATGATGTTTTAATAATTCTTTTTCATTCATTAATTTTCCATTTTTATAATATTTTTTATCTTTATTTATGTCTATTATTTGATTTTCTAAATTAAAATCTTTTATTAATTTCATTATATATTTATGTTTTTTTCCTAATCTACCAGCACCAACTGAATATTTTAATTTATTTTCTTTATTTTCATATGTATATATTCTACCTCCTATTCTATTTAATTTTTCAAATATTATTATTTTTTGATTTGAAACATTTTTTTCTTTTAACAATTTATATGCTAAATATAAACCTGTTATTCCTGAACCTATTATTATATTTTCTATTTCCATTTTATTTTTAATTATATTATTTTTTCAAAATAGTACATTTCTTTATTTTATTTTTATTTTTAAAATAAATTTTAAAATTTTAAAATTTTTAGTGAAATGTACTTTTTTATAATTAACTATACCTTTTAATAAAATATAGAGGTGTAGTATTTTGTTTTTATATTTTTTTATTAATTTAAATTATAATAATGAATGATTATTTTTGGATAGTTTTATTTGGTGGATTATTTTCTTTTATTGCTTCTATGGGTATCGGTGCTAATGATGTTGCAAATTCTTTTGCTACATCTATTGGTGCTAAATCATTAACAATAAAACAAGCTGTTATACTTGCATGTATTTTTGAAACATTAGGTGCTATTTTAATGGGTAGTCATGTATCTGAAACTATCCGTAAAGGTATTGCTGATTATAAATGTTTTGAAAATGATCCTTATTCTTTAGCATATGGTAATATGTGGGTTTGTTTTTCAGTTGCTTCTTGGTTATTTACCGCTTCATATTTTGAATTACCTGTTTCTACTACACATTCTTGTATTGGTGGCATGATTGGTATGACTATTGCTATTAAAGGTTCTGATTGTGTTATATGGTATAAAACTATTGATACTTTTCCATATGTAGGTGGTGTTTCTGGTATGATTATTTCTTGGTTTGTATCTCCTTTATTATCAGGAATTATATCATCTTGCTTATATTATATAACAAGATTATTAATTTTAAGAAAAAAATATGAAGATAAATATATATATTATGCTTTTCCTTTATTAATTTCTACAACTATATTATTAAATTCATTTTTTATATTTTATAAAGGTGCTAAAGGTTTAGGATTACATAAAATTTCATTAGATATTATATTATCTATTTCATTTGGATTAGCAATATTATCTGGTTTAATATCATTACCTATTTTACCTAAAATTTATAAAAGAATTGAAAATAAATTTAATAATAATGAATTGATTGATAATAATAATGATAATCATAATGATAATGATAATGATAATGATAATGATAATGATAATGATAATGAAAATAATATAGAAATACAAGTTATTAATAATAATATAGAAAATAATGAAATAACTATATTTGATAAAAAAAATATTTTTAAAAATATTGATATAAATAAATTTGATAAAATTGAAGATGATCAAATTGAAATAGTAAATAATATACATAATAATGCTGAAAAATATGATGATAGAACAGAAGAATTTTTTAAATCTTTACAAATTTTTTCTGCAATAACAGCAGCATTTAGTCACGGTGCAAATGATGTAGCAAATGCAATTGGTCCATTTGCTGCTATATTAACTATATATATTGAAGGTGATGTAAGAAAAAATTCAGTTATGGATAATAATGCTTATTGGATTTTATCTATTGGTGGTATAGGTATATCAATTGGATTATTATTATATGGATATCGTATAATGAGAGCAATAGGTATTAAATTATGTAAAATAACACCATCAAGAGGAACTATAATTGAATTAAGTGCTGCTTTAGTAATAATATTTGGTAGTAGATTAAAAATTCCATTATCTACAACACATTGTCAAGTTGGTTCTATATGTGGTGTAGGATTATTAGATTCAAATTTTAAAAATAATATAGTGGGTATAAATACAAAAATATTATATAAAACAATGTTTGGATGGATATTTACTTGTATATTTGTTGGTTTCGTTACTGGTATTTTAACTGCACAAGGAATATATGCACCATCTATAAATTAAATAAAAAATATTATTTATTAAAAAAGTACATTTCTTTATTTTATTTTTATTTTTAAAATAAATTTTAAAATTTTAAAATTTTTAATGAAATGTACTTTTTTAATATATATAAGATTATAAATAATTTTATAATTTACTATTAAATTGATTAACTCTATTTTAGAAAAAATATTTTTTTATTTCTTAACTTTCATTTTTCTACTATCTAAACCCCAATGTAATAAAGTTTGTCTTAATCTTGGATAAATATTGGGATCATTTTTTCCAACTTCATTTATTTTTCTTTGTAATTGATTTCTAAATCTACCTTTAGGTCCTGCTGATTTTTTCCATCGATTTATTTGTCTTCTATCATCTTCTGTTCTTCTTCCATTATAAAAATTACAATACCATTGTATCCAACCATAAGGATCAAATTTTTCTTTAATCCATCCTTTTTCCATCCAAAATTCATAACTAGTACCAACTTCAACTTTATAATAATTTATATTTTTATCATATTTTTGTTGTATTAATTTTTCATTTGGTATATTATTTAAAAATTTAAATTTTTTATGATGATTTTTATAAATTTTACCTGTTTTTGGTGATTTAATTTTACGAAAATATGTACCACCCATTATACCTATTTCAAACATTTGTTTTGGTGTTATATTAGGTTTAAATTCTGGATGATCTTTAAAATTAATCATAATATTATCTATTTAATATAATTAAAATAAAAAATATATATATAATTAATTATTTATTATTTATTCTAATTTCCATTGATTAAATAATTTTTTATAATGTATATCACTCTTATTTTTAGTTATTTTTTGTCTTTTTAAAATATTAATTGTATTTTGATTAATACAATAACAATTATTAATACTTGTACAATCACAAAAGAATTTATTCTTTAAAATTTTAAAATTAATAATAACTACAGATTGAACAGTCTGTTGAACTTTATTCATTTATAATTAATATAATTATAATTTAATTTATATCATTTTTTTTCTATTATATATAAAAAAATAAAATATTTTTTATTCTAAAATAAATCTATATAGAACTAAAGCATTTATAATTTTTTCTATGAAATTTTGTAATACCATACAATTTAATAGCATCTAAATGTTTTTTAGTTCCATAACCTTGATTATTTAATAAATCATATTTTTCTAATTCTTTATTATTATTTACTAATTCTATAATATTTTCAGTATGTTTTTCTTTTGCTAAAATAGATGCTGCTGCTATATTAGTATATAATGAATCTCCTTTATTAATACATTTATGTGGTATCATATCTGAATTTTCACCTGGTGGAATATAACCATTATAATAAGGACCATCTATATATATTTCATCAAATTTATATTTTTTATATGCAATATCTGTTGCTCTAACCATAGTTTTTAAAGTTGTATTTAATATATTAATATTTTCAATTTCTTCAAGAGAACCTGATGCAATACCATAAGTAATTGCATTTTCTTTAATATATTCTGCTAAAAACTTTCTTTTTTTTTTTTATAATTTTTTAGAATCTTTAATTTGATTATAAATTTTAATTTCTTCATCTGTTTCTGCTTTTTTTAAAACACAACATGCACAAACTACTTCTCCTATTAATCCACCTCTATTAGATTCATCTATTCCTGCTATTAATTTATCATTATCAGGTAAAATATAATTTGTCATATTATTAATATAATTATATTTTTAATATTAATTAATCATTTTTATTTAAAATATTTTAATATTATCATATAATATATATATAATTGTTATTGTAATTATAACTAATGATAATAATACAAGTATTACTATAGGTGCTTTTTTATTTTTAATAAAAACAGTACTAAATAATAATAATCTATTCCATAATATTTCAAATTCTAAAGATTTTTTATGTATATTGATAATATCTTGTTTAGTATCTCTATATTCTTTATTTATAAATATTCTATAAAATAAAATATAAATTGTATTTAAAATATAATATATACCAAAAAATATATAATTAAATACATTTGCAAATGAACTCCATGCAGCTATAACAATTATATATATAAATAAAATATAAAATATAATTATTACAATAGCAATAAAATATGTTAAATAACTTAATATTGAATGTACAAAATTATTATCTAATAACTCTATATTAATTCTATCTGGTTTACATCCTTCTTTATATTTAGTACTATTACTATTACTATTACTATTACTATTACTATTACTATTACTATCTAAATCATTAGTATTATCAGTATTTATATAATTTTTAGTATTTTTTTCAGTTATATTTATACCTTCACCTATACTTTTTTTAATTTCTTTATTATATAATTCTTCTTTTTTATTTGTAATAGCATTATTTGTAAAACAAATATAACAAGCTCTTTCTAATAATTTAAATAAAATTTTATGTTCTTCTTTATCTTCATACCAAACTAATTTTTCCTTAAAATTATCTATTATTTCTTCATTATCATTATTATCCTCTTTAAATATATTTGCAATTTTATTTTTAGCATATTTTAAATAATTAAAAACCATTTTATTTTTAGATTCATCTAAATATAAATATTCATCATCGCTATTATTATTACTAGTTATCTCTTTATTATTTACAAATAAAAAATTAGGTTTTTTAATTATTTTTTTATTATTATTATTATATGGTATTAATAAATAATCTAAAATTTCATTTAATTTTGTTTCTTCTTTAATGATTACATCTATAGAATCATTAATTACATTTTTAACATCTTCATAAATTTTTGTTGTATCTAAAATTTCTTTTAAATCTTTTATTAATTCAACGTTATTTTTTTTATCAAACTCTATATTTTTAAATTCATCAATTAGATTAAGATCATCATCTGGTGATTTATTTTTAATTGTTTTAATTAATTCATATAAATATATTTCTATTAATTGTTCTTCATTACAACCTAATAAAAATATAATAGATATTGGTGTATATGAAAAAGTATTTTCAATTGAAGCATAATCAAAATCTTTTTTATGTATACATTTTTTTATATCATTATTTATTGGTACATAATTATATTTACATGGTTTTAAAAAATCTTTATAATTATTACCAATATGATAATTTGATATAGTAAACCAATCATACCATTTTTCTTGATAATTCTTATTTATATCTTTTACTTTATATAATTCTTTTGAATTAAATTCATTTATTTTATTTTTTATTAAATCAATATAATCACAGCATTTTTGTTTTTTATTTTTTATCAACCATGGATTATTATTTATCAGAGCACAATTTTCAACTGTTTCTATATTTTCTGTTTCATTATATTTATAATTTACAGATTCTTTAAAATTTTTTTTAGTTTTAGTATTTGTTTCTGTAGAAGACATATTTACTATCCTTAATTATATTATATAAAAATATATATTTTATAATTATCTAATTACAAGTTTCTCTTAATTTTTCTAATTTTTTTGTTTCTTCTCCATCTTTATATGTAATATTAGATGTATCTAATTTATATTTATCTTTATTATTATTATAATCTAATGTAATTTTATATTTTTTTTCTAATTCTAATTCTATTTCTTGTTCTGGTTTTAATTCATTAATATCCATATTTTTTTTATCAATCTCTTCTAAATTAAAAGTAATTTTTTTTGGTTCAAAAATATTTTTAGCTTTATCTTTATCTAAATTATCTTTATTTTTAAAATAATTATATTCAATAAATTCCATAGATCGTGAATTTTCAAATCCAATACGACCCTTATTATCTAAGACTCTTTCTTTTGTATCATAAATATCATCTAATGATGTGTTAGTAGTTTCAACAACTGTTTCTTTGATAGTTGATACATATTTTTTTTGAGTTTCATTAATTATATTGTCACATTTATTTAAAACTTCTTGTCCAAAATTAAACGGATCATTTAATAAATTAGATAATGAAAAATTATAATTAGATTTACTATCCGAAGATCGAGATGTATTTTCTTGACTTATATCATCTTCTTCCCCTTCCTCTTCCCCTTCCCCTTGCCCTTCCCCTGAACCGACATCATCATCTTTTTTATCATCTTTCTTTTTTCTTTTAAATAATCCCCCTATATCTATTGAAACTAAACCAACTGATTGTAATCCAAATAATATTAATAAAATAAATACTGCAAATGCAATTATTGCAAATATTATATACCAAACATTTTCAGCTAATTTACTATCAATAATTTTAAAAAAAGTTGTAGTAATATAAGAAATAAATGTACCAAACCATGATATAAATTTAATAAAAAGTTCATAACTTGTTTTAGCTAAATATCCTAATAATGTATAAATAGTAGAAATATTTTTATTAGTTTGACTTTCTATTATTTTTTCATTTTTTTTGTTATTATCTATAAGAAGTTTATTTTTTTCATTAATATATAAATTATAATTTTTTTCAGAATCATTAACCAAATTTAATTTATCTTGTAAATTTTGAATATGATATTTAAAATCATTCGTATCTTTTTTTGTTAAATTACTTAATGTTGATGGTAATAATTGTAATTCTCTAGGATAACTTATATTTTTTCCACTACCTTGTACAACTTTACCATTATAATTTTTTTGTATATTTTGATTTAATTCACTAGAAGGTGGTGGTATATTAGAAACTTCATCTTTATCATCATCATTAGCATTTATATTATCTTTATCATCATCTTTATCATCATCTTTATCATTATCATTAGCATTTATATTATCATTTACATTATCTCTAATATTAGAATCAGAATCAGAATCAGAATCAGAATCAGAATCAGAATCATTCGGATCAGAATCAGAATCAGTTTTATAACCACCTGTTTGATTAGTACTACTAACATGAACATTATTACCATCAACTTTAGTAGAAAATAAATTATTATTTAGAGAATTATTATTAGAAGAAGGTATTAAATAATTAATACTTTTAGTAAATAAAGAATCAGTAGTATTTGTATTATCTGTATTATCTGTAGTATTATTTATAGTATTTAATGTATTATTAATATTATTATCAATATAATTATCAATTCTTTTTAGATAAGAATTATTCATAACAGATTTAGAAAATTTCATTAATTTTTTATTTAATGACCCACCGCTTTTTTTTTTATTTAAAATATCATTTAATTTTTTATTAAAAATTTTTTTGATATTAGGTTCCTTGATATTATTAATTAATTTTTTAATTTTATTAATTTTTTTATTGGAATCATAACTATTTTCAATAAGATTTAAATAATAATCATTTTTATTAGAATAAATCATTTAATATACTACTATTATATATTAATAATATATTCGGTATATTAATAACATATAATATATAATATATAATTATATAATGAATAAATTAATAATAATATTAATATTAATATTAATAATATATACAAGTTGTTATTTTATATTTAATGAGGAGATATCAATATTACAATTAAAAAAAAATAAATTAAAAATAGAGAATTTATTATCAAAACAACCAATAATAATAGAAGATAATATAGATAATAAATTTATAAAAGAAACGTTTAAATACAATATAATAAGTGAATATAAAGCAAAAAAAATATGGGAAAGAACAAATTATAAATATACAATAATATATAGTTTAAAAGATACAACAATATTTATATCAAATCCGAAGGAATTAAAAACAAAAATACCAAATAAAAAAGATATAATAATAGAAATAAAATTAAAGAAAGGACGATCATTAATAATACCTTTTAAATGGTATTATTCATTAGAAAATAAAAATTATGTAAAAATATATGGAATAGATGATTATATAACTTATATATTTGGAACTATTTTTTAGTTTTTTTAATAGTATTAGTTTTATTTTTATTAGAATTTTTATCATTAAGATAATCATTTTCAATAAATTGTTTATGTTCGCACCATTTTGAAAGAAGAATATTTAATTCATTTAACCAAATATCTTGAATATTGGTATTTTTAAGTTTATCTAAAATATTTTTAAGGTCATTAACTTCTTTTTCAAGAATAATTTTTCTATCTAATGTTAATTGAGAAATAGGCATTTTAAGTAAATAATTATAACCTTTGATAATAGAATCTTCATTATCATCAATATCATTATCAGAATCTTTATAAATTTTAGAATAATTTAATTCATTTAATCTTTTAGAAATAATATCTAATTTAACATTCATAATTTTAATATTACCATTAATAACATCAAGAATAAATCTTATTTTATTAGATAATATATTATAATCATTTTCTAAATTTTTAATTTGACATTTTTTTCTTTCAAAATATTTAAGTAAGCGAATTTTAGACCATTCTTTAAGAATAGAAGAAGTATTATTATATTTTTTAATAGCACCATTTTCAGTATAAAGATGCATATTATTAATACTTAAATTTTTAGTAGAAACTAACTTAAAATTATTTTCAAATTTTTCAATATTATTATGAATAGCTCTAGCACCGGGAGTGAAATGAAGAATAAATTTAATATTTTTAGCAGTATAATGACTTTCGAAAGATTTTAAATTAAATTGATTATTTTGAATAATATTTTCTAGAAATTCTTTATAATTTTCAGTCCATGTACCAATTGGTAATTCAGTAATTTCGAGAGTAGTATCAGTTAACCAATTATAAATTCCTCTACTTTCATATTGATTTTTAGAATCTTTTGTAATAGAACCATTAAAACCTAAATAATAAGGAACAAATTCTTTAATAGAGATTTCATCAATAATATTATAAATTAAATGCATATCATCAATATTAGTAATATTAATATTTTTATTAGTAATAGTATTACAAATATCTAAACAAGATTTAATAATATCATCTGGATTAAATAGTGGAACATTTGTAGAGAATCCTGTACCAATACCAATACCACCATTAACAAGAATCATAGGAATAATAGGGATATAATATTCTGGTTCAATAGATTGACCATCATCATTTAAATAATTTAAAATACAAGAATCTTCTTCTCTAAAAATTAGTTTAGTTAAATTAGAAAGAAGAGTAAAGATATATCTAGGAGAAGATGAATCATTACCACCTTGAATTCTAGAACCAAATTGTCCATTTGGTTGTAAAATATTAATATTATTTGTACCTACATATATTTGTGCCATACCGATAATAGCTTGTTGTAAAGAATTTTCACCGTGATGATAAGCAGTTACTTCACTAACATTACCAGCAAGTTGAGCAACTTTAATTTCATTATTATATAATTTTCTTTTAATACAAGCAAATAAAATTTTACGAGTACTTTCTTTAAGACCATCACAAATATGATTAATTGATCTTTCTAAATCTCTATTACTATAATGAATAAATTCTTTATTAATAAATGTATCATAATTAACATTTAATTTAGTATAATCTAAAACATTATTTTTATCATAATTTAATAACCATGTTTTACGGTCATCACTTCTTTTTTTATTAAAAGCTAAATCTAAATTTTCATCTGATTCTTCATTATATTTATAAGTAATTTTTTTCATATTTCTAAAATATTCTTTAGCTTCATCATCTTTTGAAGTACCAAGACCTTTATAATATTTAATTTTCCAATTTTTTTTATTTGAATTTTTTTCTAACCAATTTTCATAATCACTCATATTATAAAATGAAATAACTTCATCTTTATAAGATGCTTTAATAATTGGAGTTAACATTGATGTTAGAAATCCATCAATTTTATATAATGAATTCCATAATGATTGAAATAAATTAAATAATAATCCTTTAATATGACTTCCATCATGATCCTGATCTGTCATAATCATAATACTACCATAACGAAGACTAGAAACATCTGTATATTTTTTATTTTGTTCAAGACCTAAAATTTTTTTTAAAGCTGTAATTTCTGCATTATCACTAATTTTTTGTAATGTTGCATCTTTAACATTCATAATTTTACCTCTTAATGGAAATACACCATATTTATCTCTACCAATTACACTTAAACCAGAAATTGCCATTGTTTTTGCTGAATCTCCTTCTGTTAAAATTAAAGTACATTCTTGACTATTTTTTGTACCTGCTAAATTAGCATCATCTAATTTAGGAATAATTATTTTAGATGTTTTTTTACCATCTGTTTTAACTAATTTTTTTTGATCATGAAATTCAGTTAAACTTAATGCTTTATCTATAATTCCACATTTAAATAATTTATCTATAAATTTATCACTTAATTCACATTTTGAACCAAATTTACTTGCTTGTGTTGTTAAAGTTTCTTTTGATTGTGAATCAAATGATGGATTTACAATTATACTTTTAACAAATATTTTTAGATTATCTTTAATATGTTGTGATTTAATTGTTTTCTTTTTTTTACTTTGAGCCATATCAACTAATCTTTTGATTATATTTTGAGTAATATAATCTACATGTCTTCCACCTCTTATTGTATTAATACCATTTACAAATGATATTTGTTCATGAATACCTGTCTTTGATAATGTTGCTACTACTTCCCATCTATCATTACATACTTCATAAACTAATGGTTGTTCTGTTTTATCTTCTATAAATAATTCTCCATATTTTTCAAAATCTTTTATTAATAATTTTTCATCATTAAACCATACTGATACTTCTTTATTTGTTGTTGCACAAGCATCTATTATTCTTCTTTTAAATAAATTATATATATCATCTGTCATTCCATTTTCTAATCCAAATCTTTCATAATCTGGTAAAAATGTAATACTTGTATATGGTTGTTTTGTTGATGATTTTACTGTTGGTTTATTTCTTTGTGTCATATTATTTGTAAATGTTTGTGTATATAATCTTTTTGTATAATGATCTACTGTCTCAATAATAAATTCTTTTGAAAATATATTTGTTAATTTTGCTCCAAATCCATTTTTTCCACCCCATGTTTTCTCTTCTGTTTTATCATAATTTGTTGATGTTAATAATTCTCCAAAAATTAATTCTGGTATCCAAATATTATTATAATCTTTATGTTTCTCTATATCTATTCCATTACCATCATTAAATATTTTAATTATTCCTGTTTCTTTATCTATATTAACTTTTATATTTTTAACAGGTTTAACATCTTTTTTTGTTTCCATTTTAAGTCTTTGAGAATGATCAATTGCATTTACTACAACTTCATCAAATATTTTTAATAAGCCTGGAATATAACTAATTTCTTTTTCAAACATTTTTTTTGTTTCACCATTATAAATATATGTTCTTATTTTTGTTATTTCTGTAGAACCAATATATGTATCTGGTAATGATTGAATATGTTCTAATAATTCATATTTTTTATACTTATCTTCAATATTTTTACTCATATTTATATTATTAATATAAATTAATTATTATATCATTTTTTTATTTTACTAAATTTTATATTTATATTTAATTTATTATTTAAATTAAATATATTATTATATATATAATTTGATATTAAAGTACCTAAATAATATGAAAATAGTGATATTATTACACTTGATATATATCCATATATTATATATTTAAATTTTTCATCTTTAATATCTACATTTCTTATATCACAAAATTTAACTAAATATAATAAAAATTCATATATTATTATTTTAAATATCATAATCGGATAATTTTTTATACCAAATAATATACCATATACAAAAAATATTATAAAATGTGTAATATAATATGTATATATTTCTATATTTTTGGGATCTATTTTATCATAATTAATAAATAAAAATTTATCAAAAAAATCTATATTATATTTACATTTTAATATATATAATATCAATAATGATAAAAATGATATTAATATATATGTATAAGCTAATATTGTTTTTATAAACATATCTATAATTTAGTTATTTTTTATTTGATTTATAATTATATTAATTTCATTCGCTATATTTGATAATGTTTTATTTTCTATATTTATTATATATACATTATTTTCACCTACTTCTTTTTTTAATTCTATTATATTTTCTTCATGTGTATTGTGTATTTGTTTTAAATATTCTAATGTTATTTTATCTTCACTCTCTCTATTTCTTTTTTTTATTCTTGATAAACATAACTCTGGTTCTGATTTTAAATATATATATATATTATTATTCCATTTATTATCTGTCTTTTTATGTAAATCTAATAATATTTCATATTCTTCTGAATTTATTAAATTATTATTTTTTGCTGTTTCTATAAAACTTTTTTTTATAAAATATGGACTTCTTTCTACTAATATAAAATTTGATAATATTTCTTGATCTCGATTTTGTATCCAACATCTATCTAACCATATTCTAACTTGAAAATTAAATACATTATTATTATTATTATTATTATTATTATTATTATTATTATTATTATTATATATGTCATTTAAATATGGTTGCCAACTATCAACTGGTTCTAAATCAACTGGTAATTTTGAATTTTTATGTAAATAAGATAATATACTTGATTTACCACATCCTATATTCCCATCTATTGTAATAATTCCCATTTTAATTATTTAAATAAAAATAAACTTTTATATCATTTTTTAATTAACTAATTTTTTTATTTTTGATTTTAAAACTAACTTTTTTAAATCTTTTAATTTTAAATGTTTCTTTTTCATTTTCATTTTCATTTTATTAACAATCATATATATTATTGATTTTATCATATTTACAATTAATTGTTTTATTTCTTTATCCGCTTTTATTTTGTGTTCTTTTAATATTTTACTTACAGACATTAATAATAATTTATTAAAACTACATGTATCACAACCTCCTTTTTTATTTCCTCCTCCTAATTGTTCTCTTATTAATCCAGATTCAAAATTTATTTTTTGTACATCACTTCCTTCTTCAAAACTATATAATTTACTATCATCTTGACCAAAATATGATGATGGTAATACTGTACCTCCTTTTATTTTATTTTTTATATTGCACATTTTATTTATTTGTAATTTTGTAGAATATAATATTTCTTTATTTAATTTATTTGTATTATATTTTAATAATGCTATTATACATGCTAATGTTGTAACATTATATACTACCATATTTATATATAATGCAAATTTAGATATAACACTTTTATTATTTGATTTTATTAAATTCTTATCTAATAATAATTTTTTTGAATAATTATTATATTTATTTGATTTTAACATTTCCTATTTAAATATAATATAAATAAAATATAATTTGATTTAAAATTAAATTATTTATATTATTTAGAAAATGAATAATTATTATAATATTAATAATAATAATGATACTTATTTTAATAATGCTAATAATAATGTAAATTTTACTGAAAATTCAACTAATATGATTTCTAGAACTTATGGTATAAATGAATTGTCCGGTGTTTTCTTTTCTAATTTTAATATTGAATTATTACAAGAAGAAATTAGAAAATATATATATTTTAATAGTGAAAATAATACTATAATTGGTAAACAAAGTGTTGATGAATTAAAAATAATTATGAAATCTATTTATTTATCTAATAGAAATAAATTAAGTGAATATAGAGATGTCGATGACCAAGTTAAATTTTTAAATAATTTAGTTATTTTAGAATGTGGTAAAATTATTAAAACTAATTTATCACAACATTTACATTATATTAAAAATATTGATTATAAACCAACTTTTCAAGAATTACCTAAAAATGTTTCTAATAAAGGTATTAAAAATCTTGAAATGTATAAATAAATTTTATTCTTTTATATTAATAGAGTAAATACATATTTAATATGAAAAAAAGATGTATCGAAAATTTTAGTAATTCGTGTAATAATAATAACAGTCCAGATTCTAAATTTATATATAATGACGATATTTCATATGATGATAATATTTTAATTTATCGTTCTAGACTAAATAAATATGAAAGAAATAAATTTGATTCTGAACGCAAATTTAATTATAGATTAACATTTACTGTTTCCGTTATTTATGGTACTATTGGTTTAATTATATTACTATTAGGTTCTTTTACTAATTGGGGTAATCAATTATTCTTTAATGAATTATACTATTTTACCATTACTTATATTATTGGTACTATTATTATTATTTTATTTCTTGCATATCAAGTTTATTCATTTGATTTTCCTATTTTAACTAAAGAAATTGGTTATGAATCAAAATATTGTCCTGATTTTTGGATTTCAAATACTAGAGGTAAAGATGATAATATTATTAATAATATTAATGATATTGATAAAACTGCTTTTAATCTTGAATGTAAATTAAATTATAATGATGGTAATATTCCTACAGAAAAATTAAATAATTTTAATACTGATAAAGAATATAAATTATCATCTCCTGGTAAAAGACTTTATATTGAAATTGATCCTACCAATGATAATGATATTAATAAATTATTTGATGATGATAAAGAATCAAACAATATTTTCTTAAAAGCTGTCGCTAGTATTGCTGGTTATAATTATGATACTGCTACTAAAACAGTTTCCCCTATTGTTTCTGATAAAAATTATCATATTAAAGATGAAAATGGTAATAATTTTACTGATAAAGTTCCTTTATTATGTGATAGAGTTTATCCTTTACAATTTGCACAATTAGATTTAGAATATTCTAATAAAAAAAATATACATTTCAGTAATAGATTTAGATGTAAATTTGCTGAATTAACTGGATTACCTTGGACTGATGCTGGTTGTTATTAATATTATTTCATTTCTGCATTTATTTTTTCATGAAATTTATAATTCTCTATTTTAAAATCTTCATATTTTAAATTATTTATCCAATTTATCTTTTCTTCTATTGTCTCTCCTATATTATTTTCTGATTCTATTTTTAATTTTATTTTTTCTTTATATATTTCTCTACTTATTTGTATATTTACTGCTTCTTTATGTTCTTCATATATATGTCCATCGCTTATTGCTATTCCTATTGAATTTACATTTATTTTTAATACTTTCGCTATTATATGTGTTAATATTGCCGTACTTGCTATATTAAATGGTAATCCTAAAAATAAATCACTACTTCTTAATGTCATTAAACATGATAATCCTTCTTTATTTTTATAAAAAGTATATAATATATGACATGGTGGTAATGCCATTTCTGATAATTGTAATGGATTCCATCCCGATAAAACTGCTCTTCTTGAATTATTTGGTTTTGATAATTCTTCTATTACATATTTTATTTGATCGACTCCTTCTTTATCTCCTTCTTTTTTATATTTTTTTCCAAATTTTCTCCACTGCCATCCATATATTGGACCTAATTCTCCTTCTTTATAATCTATAAATCCATTATTATCTAAATATTCTCTTGATGAATTTCCATTCCAAATATTTACTTTTTTATCTTTTAATATATTTGCATCAACACTTCCTTGTAAAAACCATAATAATTCTTCTATTACACCTTTGTAATATATCTTTTTTGTTGTTAATAATGGTAAATTCTCTATTTTTTCAAATTTTAAAAGATTACAAAATTTACTTATTGTTTTTCCATTTCTCGTTTCTATCTCTTCTCCTTCTTCTAATGTATCTTTTAATAATTTTAAATATCCTTCCTCATTTTCGTAATACATTCTTAATATTATATATTTCTAATATTATTATCATTTTTTTTATATGAATTTTTACATAAATTATTTACACATTTTTTTATTTTTTAAAAAACTAAAAAGCATGATTTTTTATTAAAAAACAATACTTTTATCATAATTTTATATTACTATTATGATTTATTATTTATTATCTAAAATTAACAAAAAAAAAAAATTTTATTTTTTACAAAAAAATTTACCAAAAAAATCGCTTGACTCATTTACTCGCTCAAACGAGTAAAACTCTCATAATAAATTCTATATTTAAAAATTATTTATATTATTATAATAGGGTATAATTTTTTTTACTCACTTATGGAGTTTAAATGTAAATTATGCGATTATCAAACAAATCGTAATTATAATCTTTTAAGACATCAAAATGCTAAACATAAATGTCAAATTATTGAAAATAATGATGAAAATTTAACAGGACAAAATGTTACCCTAAATGGACAAAATGTTACCCCAAATGGACAAA
>MDTA01128297.1_pt1 | contig 25064 bp, 28 predicted proteins | sample 811151 | NCBI WGS metagenome assembly MDTA01 (sample SAMN05326648, study PRJNA326480) | marine metagenome | isolation source: seawater | place: Indian Ocean: South | collected 2010
ATAGATAAAGCTATTGATTTATTAAAAAAAGGTGAGCCATTTAATATTTCTAATTTTACAAATAAAGAGTTTAATGAAATTAACAAATTAAATTTAATAACCTCTAAGCCTATAATTTATGTTTGTAATGTAGATGAAAATAGCATTATCAATGGCAATGAATATTCTAATGAAATTTATTTATATGCTGAAAAATATAAGCGAGAATCAATTATAATTTCTGCAGAAATTGAATCACAAATTTCATTAATTAAAGAACCTGATGAAAAGAAACTATTTCTTGAAGAATTAAATATTTCAGAAAGTGGCCTAACAAGAATTATTAAATCAGGCTATAGTCTTTTAAATTTAATTACTTTCTTTACTTCAGGCCCAAAAGAAACAAAAGCTTGGAATATTACAAACGGTACAAATGCATCTAGGGCAGCAGGAAAAATTCATACTGATTTTGAAAGAGGCTTTATTCGAGCAGAAACTATAGCTTATAGTGATTACATTAATTGTAATGGTGAGTTAGAATCTAAGAATCAGGGTAAAATGCGTTCAGAAGGTAAAGATTATATCGTTCAAGACGGTGATGTGATAACATTTAGGTTTAATGTGTAGGGGTGTCATGAGATATTTAGAGGATATTAAAATTGGGGAAAAAAAAGAGTTCGGAAAATATTATATAACAGAAGAAGAAATAATTGACTTTGGACGAAAATTTGATCCTCAACCTTTTCATACTGATAAAGAAAAAGCAAAAACATCAGCTATTGGAACTCTAATTGCTAGCGGTTGGCATACATGTGCAATTTTTATGAGACTTTTTGTAGATGAGTACCTCGATGGAGGAAATGGAATGCCATCTCCAGGTGTGGACAAGATAAACTGGCATAAACCAGTTAAACCTGGAGATACTCTTTCTGTAAAAGTTACTGTTGAATCTATAAGAAAGTCTAGATCAAAACCAGATAGGGGTATAATTAAAAATTTTTGTGAGGTTATTAATCAAAAAGATGAGATAGTACTTAGTATGTATACTAATGGCTTTGTTCCTGTTAAAAATATAGTTAAAATAAAATAGATATTATTAGACATACAAAAAAAGAGGGAAAAAATGGGTGAAAAAATATCAATAACTGCTTCTGATGGTCATGACTTTAGCGCATACATATCAACACCAAGTGGGCAAAGTAAAGCATCCCTAATTATTGTACAAGAAATTTTTGGTGTAAATCAGCATATACAAAATTTATCAAATAGTTTTGCAAAAAGAGGTTACGCAACAATAGCCCCAGCTTTTTTTGATAGAATAGAAACAGGTATTGAACTTGATTATTCAGCAGAATCCATTGAAAAAGGAAAAGAACTTAAATCTAAAGTTAGTTGGGACGACACAATAACTGATATAAGAGCCTCAGCAAACTTTATCAGAGATTTTGGTACGGTTGGGTTAGTGGGTTATTGTATGGGAGGGTCTATAGCATGGCTTGCAGCAACTAGGGATTCTGGTGTAAATGCATCTGTAAGTTACTATGGTGGCAATATAATTGATTTTTTTGAAGAAAAACCACAAATTCCATGCTTACTTCATTTTGGAGAGAAAGACTCAACGATTTCCCTTGAAGATGTTAAAAAAATCACAAACACGCATCCTGAAGTCGAACATTTTATTTACGAAAATGCTGATCATGGTTTCAACTGTGATTTAAGAAAAAGTTATGATGCTAATAGTGCAAAACTTGCTTTAGAAAGAACTCTTGAATTCTTTGACACTAATTTATAATTTTTTATTTGTTCTTTAAAACTCTGCCCGCGATTGCCTCAAGTGGTTTTAGACTTTTATCTTTAAAAACATCTGGAGAAGTCATGATAACATCATCCAATGATCTATTACAACCAACATAACATTCCGATATAGATGAAGTATCAAATGAAACTATCAAATCCTCAAGAATTTTTTTTGCCACATGTATATTATTTTTTAAGTTATTGACCACCTCTTTAACATCTACGTTATTATGTTCAGGATGCCAGCAATCATAATCTGTAACCATAGCTATTGTAGCATAGCAAATTTCTGCCTCTCTAGCTAATTTAGCTTCAGGCATATTTGTCATTCCAATCACGTCACAATTCCATGATCTATATAACTCTGATTCCGCCCTTGATGAGAATTGAGGCCCCTCCATCACAAGATATGTCCCTCCTCTTATAACTTTTTTTGTAAACTTTTTTGCTGATTTTTCAATATAATCCCCCAGTCTTGAACATACTGGGTCGGCCATTGATACGTGTGCAACAATTCCCTCAGAAAAAAAAGACTTTTCTCTGGCAAAAGTTCTATCAATAAATTGATCGATAATTACCACACAACCAGGATGTAATTTTTCATTAAGTGAACCAACAGCTGATATAGATATTATATTTTTAACACCTAACCTTTTGAGGGCATCAATATTTGCCTTGTAATTTATTTGTGAGGGCGAGAGGTTATGCGATCTGCCATGTCTAGGTAAAAAAACAACCTCATGACCCTTCATCTTACCTCTATATAGTTTATCAGAAGGAATACCAAAATATGATTTAACTTCTACCCACTCTGTGTCAGTTAAACCATCAATTTCATATAAACCTGAACCGCCAATAATTCCTAGCAATAATAAAACCTTGTTGAAATAAAAAGATTACTTACATATATATTTAATGATCAATTTTTCTCCAGACTGCTCTTTTAACAAACCAAAAAAGTACAGTAAGAAGTGTTAAAAAAATTAAAACCTGAAATCCAAGAGAGTGCCTCTCTTCCAGTTCTGGATTAGCTGCCCAATGAAGGAAATGAGTAATATCTTCAGCCATTTGACTTATAGTAGCTTTTGTTCCATCGGGATAATCAACGATTTCATCCGATAAAGGCGACGCCATCGCTATCTGATGGCCTGGATACCATTCATTATAACTCATACCAGGAGATAATTCATACCCATCTGGTGGATCGACATAACCTGTTAGAAGAGCAAATATATAATTAGGCCCATAATTTCTATTTTTTGTAATTAATGATAGATCTGGCGGCAAAGCACCACCATTAGCTGCTCTAGCTGCATTATCGTTTGGAAAAGGCCTGGGGAGAGGATCTGATAAACGGCCTGGCCTTTCAAAGGCTTCACCTTCGTCATCAATACCACCTGGAACGGTTGCTTGAGAAGCAATAAATTTAGCTTCATCATTAGTAAAACCAATTTCAGTTAAGTTTCTAAAGTTAATATATTTTAGTGAATGACAACTTGCGCATACTTCCTGGTATACCTTGAAACCTCTTTGTAATTTATCCCTCTCAAAAGTCCCAAACATACCATTAAAAGACCATTGACGCTTGGGAGGAACTGGAGCATCGCCTGCAGCAAAGGCGAAGTTAGTTACTAAAATAATAGAAATAGGAAAAATGATCTTTAGATAGTAATTTAGTTTCATTCTGCTGCCTCCGGAGATGTCTCAGCGGTGAATCCAGCGCGTTCTTTTGGAATAACTGGTTTACTTATTCCCTCAGGAATTGCGCGAGGTTTCTCAAACCAACCTACTAATGGCATAACCAATAGGAAGTGAGCAAAATAATAAACTGTACCTAGCCTAGCTAGTAAAAGTGCTATTCCACCAGCAGGCTGAGAGCCACACCAGCCTAGGAGGAGAACATCAGCTATAAAGATCCAATAAAATTGTTTGTAGATTGGCCTGAACCTTGCGGACCTAACTTTGGAAGTATCTAAAAACGGAACAAGAAAAAGAATAGCCACTGAAGCTATAAACATAATAACTCCACCTAGTTTGTCTGGTATAGCTCTTAAAATTGCATAGAAAGGCAAGAAATACCATTCAGGAACTATATGTGATGGCGTAGAGAGGGGATCTGCCGGCTTAAATGAGTCAGGATGATTTAAGTATAAAGGCTCATAAAATACAAAAAAGGCAAAAATTATCAAAGTTATACCAAAAACAGTTAAGTATTTTGTTGTATAATAAGGATGGTATGGAAGTGTATCGTGTTTACCTTTAGGACTTATTCCCAATGGGTTTGAAGGACCATGAACATGAAGGGCCCAAATATGTAAAACTGTAATCCCAGCAATAACAAAAGGCAACAAATAGTGAAGACTAAAAAACCTGTTCAAAGTTGGATTATCAACAGCAAAGCCTCCCCAAATCCAGGTGGTTAGTGTCTCACCAATTAGGGGTATTGCCGAGAAAAGGTTTGTGATAACTGTTGCACCCCAAAAACTCATTTGTCCCCAAGGTAAAACATAACCAATGAATGCTGTTGCCATCATTATAAAAAGAAGTAAAACACCAAGTATCCATAATAACTCTCTCGGTGCTTTGTAAGATCCATAATAAAGTCCCCTCATAATATGAATATAAACTGCAGCAAAAAAAAGTGATGCACCGTTAGCGTGCATATATCTGATCATCCAACCATTATTTACATCCCTCATTATTCTCTCGACAGAATCAAATGCACCTTCAGCTGTGGGCACGTAATGCATTGCTAAAAAAATTCCAGTCAAAATTTGAATTGCTAGAGCGACAGTTAATATCATACCCATCGACCACCAATAATTAAGATTTCTGGGCGTGGGCATATCTCTCCCTAGAGTTGCTTCCATAGTACTTACTATTGGGAGACGGTATTCAATCCATCGAATTATTGGGTTATTATATTGTCGTCTAGGGCCTCCAGCCATAAAAAAACTCCTTAACCTATTTGAATAGTTGTTTCATTTGTAAATTTGTAGGGAGGAACAGGAAGGTTGGTTGGTGCCGGACCTTTCCTAATTCTTCCAGAGGTATCATAATGAGAACCATGACAAGGGCAAAACCAACCTTTATATTCCCCAAGTTGATCACCTGTTCGCTGGCCTTTAGGGATACAACCTAAATGCGTACAAATACCGACCATAACCAGCCATTCAGGTCTTTGAACTCGCTCACTATCTGATTGAGGATCTTTTAAAGTTGATAACTCAACATTTCTTGCTTGATCAATTTGATCTTTAGTTCTGTGGTCAATGAATACTGGTTTTTTTCTCCACATAACAGTTAGCCTCTGTCCCTCTTCTATTGGAGAAAGGTCCACCTCAGTTGAGGCAAGAGCTAAAGTATCCTTTGCAGGATTCATAGAATTAATAAAAGGCCAAACTGCCATTCCAGCGCCAACTAAAGAAGCAGCACCCGCCGTAATAAACAAGAAGTCTCTTCTAGAGGCCTCTTTATCATGGTCTTTACCTGCTGTTGAAGACATCAGTAACCCCTGTAATATTCGAGTAACAATAATTTAATATAGTCTTTATTTCATTATTTTCCACATATGTCTATAAAAGGAATTAAATTAAATTGTGCTAAAAAAAAAAAAAAAACTTTTTTATTTTCAAATAATACTTTTTTGAGTGTATAATTATACATACCTTTGATTCTTATGACTTTTTTATGATTAATATTGTTTCCTTCCAACCTGATATTCCTCAGAATTTAGGCGGATTAATTAGATTAACTTCTTGCTTAGGGGCAAAATTATCAATAATTGAGCCATGTGGGTTTCCTCTTGGTGATAAAGGTTTACGTAGGGTAAGTATGGATTACTTAGAAGAGTCGAATATAACCATTTTCAAATCTTGGAAAAATTTTATTGAAAATCAAAATTATAATAGTAGAAGAGTATTATTAACAACTAAAAGTACTAATAATTATTCTAAATTTACCTTTAAATCAGATGATTATTTAATACTTGGAAGTGAATCTTCAGTTGTTCCTGAATTTGTTCTGTATGATGTTAATTTTACAGTAAAAATACCAATGAATAAAAATGCTAGATCACTAAATATAGTCTCTGCTGCCTCAATTGTATTAGCTGAAGCAATGCGCCAAAATGAATATTTTAATCATTAAAAATTTTGGATAAATAATGGAAATATATAAGAATAAAGCTTCCCAATGGTTTAAAGATCTTAGAAATAAAATTTGTAATTGTTTTGAGGAAATTGAAAAAAATTATTCTGGAAACATGACCACACTCCAACCTGGTAAATTTCAAAGAAAAATTTGGGAAAGACCAGGTGGTGGTGGTGGTGAAATATCAATTATGAGAGGAAGGGTTTTTGAAAAGGTAGGAGTAAATTATTCCAAAGTTTATGGGAAACTTTCTCCTCAATTTCAAAATAAAATTCCTGGAGCTGCAAAAGATCCAACTTTTTGGGCATCGGGTATTTCTATAGTAGCCCATATGAATTCCCCTCATATACCGGCTGCGCATATGAATACTAGATTTATTTCAACAACTGAGAACTGGTTTGGAGGGGGAATTGATCTAACTCCTACTTTCCCAGAAGAAAAAGAAACTAGTTTTTTTCATAATGAATTAAAAAAAATATGTAACACATATAATGATAAAAGTTATGAAAAATATAGCAAATGGTGCGATGATTATTTTTTTCTACCTCATCGAAAAGAGCCTCGAGGAGTAGGTGGAATTTTCTTTGATCAGTTAAATTGTGGAAACTGGGAAAAAGATTTCTCATTTGTTAAGGAAGTTGGAAAAGGTTTTAAAAATATTTTTCCTAAAATAATTAATAATAAACTTAATAATACCTGGACAGATGAAGAAAAAAGAAAACAACTAATAAAAAGAGGTCGTTATGTTGAATTTAATTTGATCCATGATAGGGGGACTAAATTCGGTCTTGAAACTGATGGCAATACTGAGGCTATTTTAATGTCTTTACCTCCTCATGCTAGCTGGCCTTAATATATTAATATAATTATTTAATATGTTTTTTTAAAAAACTAATACATTCTTTTTGATTTTTTTCAAAACCACTCTCAATCCAAAAATTTTCTAATTCTTTATATATACTGGAGATACTTTCTTTCTTTTCTATTAATGAATGTAACTTTTTTCTAGGAATTGGAAATTTTGGAATTTCTAAGTTTGCAACTTTTTCAATAATATTTCTATAATCCTTGCTTGGGCCACCCTTAACCCAATTAATTAGAAGAACATCAAAAAATTTTTTGTGGGAATTTAGCTTGTACAAATACTTCTTTATATCTACTATATCCATGTTTTCTGAAAAATTTGTATACTTCTCCAATAAAATACTTAATTTTTCAAGATCTTTTTTTGTAAAGATAAAAATATTTTTTAATTTATTTATGATAATTTTTTTTCCTTTATCTGGAACATGAATTAACGAAGCAAGTCTTAATATCGGATCTGGTGAGATACCTGCAGAACTCTCTAAATTACATAAAAATTCTAGTCTATCTGGCCTTGAAGCTTGTGGAAAAAACTCCTGAAGAACCCCTGCCTCAATCATTAGATCAATGGCATACATTGGATTTGCAATTTTCAATATCTTAAAAAACTCACTTGTTATTCTATTCTTTGAAAGATTTGATATTAGAAAAGACAATTCAGAACATGCGAGCAATGAATTCTTATCAGGTGAAGTTTTTGAGTATTCGCCTAAAAATCTAAAGTACCTAAATATCCTCAATGGGTCTTCATTTATCCTATCATTTGATTGACCTATAAATTTAACTTCCCCATTAAGTAAATCGTTCTTGCCATCAAAAGGATCAAATATTTCTCCTTCAAAATTTAAATATATTGCATTAATTGTAAAATCTCTTCTATTTGCATCTGAAAACCAATCTTTTGTGAAAACTACATTTGGTTTCCTCCCATAATAACTCAATTCTGAACGAAGTGTGGTAATATCAAAGTTATAATTATTTATGATAGCTGATACAGATCCGAATTCCATACCAATAGTTATTGGTTTTATATTATTTTTAGTTAATATTTCAACTACCTTTTTTGGAACCAGTGTCGTAGCTATATCTATATCATTTCTATTACATTCATTATATTTAATTAAATCTCTGACAATACCACCTACAAACATTGATTCTTCATTTTCTTCAGATAATAGACTAATTAATAATTTTACTTCTTCAATTTCAAAAAATTTATTAGGCAAAATATATTTCATAATCTTATTCTTCAAATTTACCCTGAATTAGTTTTCCATTTTCAACATAAGGAGGTGTATATTTTGATTTAATACTATATCCATCAAATATTGCAAAAAAAGTTAGCAATGAAATAAAAAAAATCATTATTAACATAGAAGTTAATATAAGAGGAAAACTTTTTGATTTGGAATTAAATTTTTTTAAAAAACCTATATAATTAAATGCAAAAAATAATATAAAAAAAATAATTATAGGTGTTATTAAAAGTATTTTACCTAACATAGTTCACCTAAGTAAGTTATATAAATTTACAATTAAACCTGCTGTTGCTCCCCATATATAATAGTTTAAATATTTAATTGCATAAAATTCATAATGTTTTTTTTCAAAACAAAGCTTTTCAAGTATAAAATTATTTGGATTAAATAAATATCTAGTCGGTACTTCGAATATTTCATCAACTTCAAAGTTATTTTTTTTTAGCTTGGGAGGGTCAGAAATAAAAGCTAATACTGGCGTAATTAGAAACCCAGTTCTTGTCTCCCATGTACCCATTTTTCCAATTATTTCACTTTGTTTGATTATCAGCCCTATCTCTTCACCAGTTTCTCTTACAGCTGTTTGTTCAATTGAAATATCAGTAGAATCCTTTTTTCCACCAGGGAAACTTATCTGACCTGCATGATTTTTTAGTTTAGCATTCCTTTTCGTAAAAATCACACTTAATTTATTATTTCTCTCAATTATTGGAATTAATACAGCTGCTGGGATTAATTTTTCTGTTATACCTTTATTTATCAATTTACAGACTTCAAAATCACCTTTTAATAAAGATTTTTTCGAACCAATTTTTTTTGCAATAAAATCTTTTGCTTCTAAACCTTCTAATTCTGATAAGCTTATGTGTTTTATTGTCAATCTACCCTACCTAGTTTGAAAAAAGTATTATTGCTCCATACACCATATAACTTTTGATCCTTAGGTTCATTCACAGCTAAATTTACTAGTTCATAATAAACAGATCTTATAATTAGAGCCTTCAAATTTTTTCTAACAATCACGTAAGGAAAGTAATCTTTTTTCTCTTGATTAAAACCCATATATATCGGATTTTTTTTATTCACATTAATTTTATCACCTAAATTTGTAAAAAAAATCAAGTTTTGAACACCATTTGTTATCTCAACATGCATATTGGTTGCAGTAAAGGGAGCATCCTCAACATCTATAACCCCTTTCTCTAATGGTGTTTCAAGATAGTAAACTCCATTATCAAACTTTAATACAGTTGAAAATAACTTTACAATTTCTATTCTTTTAATTGGAGAATTATGATACGTCCAAGAACCATCTCTTAAAATTTTTATTCCAAAATGACCACACTTTAAATTTTTATATAATGGAAATTGAGTTTTTTTACCTTTATCTGTATATGCTTTACTTAATCCTCTTTTCATATAATTGTTTCCTTATTTATAAACTATCTATTTACTTAGTAAATTTTTTTACAAAGCCAGAAAAGTTTAAACTTAAACCTCTAGGTATAGTTCTGTAAAGTAATCGTGAGGGATCATACTTTCCTATAAGCTTTAAGCCTAGGGGCTCAGCTTTTTCAAAACCAAATCTTTTATAATAATCATAATCACCTACAAGAATTATTAGTTTATACCCAAGTTTTTCTGCTTTAATTATTCCTTTTCTTACTAAAGCTACACCTATTGCTTTGCCATGACCTTTTGGATCTACAGCTAAAGGCCCGAGCAAAAGAGATTTATTCACCTTATTGATTACTACAGGCCAGAATCTAATGCTTCCTCTAAATTTGTTATCTACAAGAGCTACAAATGACAGACCCTCAACAGCTTTCACACCTTCCCTTAATGAATAGGTAGTTAATTTAATCCTTTCTATGCCAAAAACTTCATCGAGCAACTTTTCTCTTTCAGCAATATGAACTGATTTCTCTTCTATAATTCTAAACATAACTAAATAATAATATTTTTAAAAAAATTTAGTAAATTACCACCTTTAAAAAGATGGCCTGCAATTCCAGCAGAATTAGCGGCTTTAATATCACTAACTTTATCACCTATCATAAAACTTTTTGATTTTACGATTGGCCACTCCTTGAATGCATTAAGTATCATTCCAGGCTCAGGTTTTCTGCACCTACAGGTGAAACTATATTCTTTAATAACCCCTTGAGGGTGATGAGGACAGTAATAAAATTTGTCAATCTTTGCATCATTTTTTATAAGTTCCTCATTGATCCAATTATGAAGCATCTCTAAATCATTTTTAGAAAAATAGCCCCGGGCTAATCCAGACTGATTAGAAATCACAAAAACAAAAAAATTCATATTGTTTATGTATTTAATTGCTTCTATAGCGCCGTCAATCCAATGGAATTTCTTTGGCTCAAAGACATAGCCCAGATCTTCATTTAGCACTCCATCTCTATCCAAAAAAACAGCAGGTTTTTCAATTTTCATAACCATAGTTCACGAATAAACATAAGTTGAACTTTAAATAATTTGGCTGGGGCGGCAGGATTCGAACCTGCGATCACGGGATCAAAACCCGATGCCTTACCGCTTGGCTACGCCCCAATTGAGGTTAATTATAATTATTTCTACTCTAAATTGCACGTAATTATATATTTTACAAGCCCTAGGATAAAAGTTTATTTACGATTTCTAACAATTTTTCTGTACTTACTGGTTTTGATAAAACTCCACCTATTCCAACTTGTTCTAACTCAGATTTATCAATTCCTTCAGTATAACCTGAACAGATAATAATTTTTAAGTTCTTATTATTTTTTCTTATTTCTTTTGTAAGCTCTAGACCATTAATATTTGGCATATTTTGATCAGTAATTAATAAAGAATATTTTTCTGAATTTCTTTGTATTAGATTTAGGGTCTCAGTACTATCAGTCATTCCTTGCACATCATATCCAGCATTAGCAAGAATTTTAGAAGAAACTTTTACAATTAGCTCTTCATCATCCAAAAAAATTATAGTCTCTTTTAATTTACTTTTTCTTAATTCTATTTGATTCTTTACCCCCTCATTTTTATTAATTTTTTTAGAAATTAATGGCAATGTTATCTGGAATGTAGTGCCATGTTTAAATTCACTTTTAAATGATATTTTACCATTATGATCCTTAATTATCCTTTGCACCATAGATAGACCCAAACCTGTTCCTTCACTTTTATCTTTGGTAGAGAAGAATGGATCAAAAATTCTATCTTGTATATCTGGCTTTATTCCAATACCATTATCAGATATAGTCAAACTGACGATTCTTTCTTTTTTAATAACTTTTAAGTTGATATTAATCTCACCTTTTGAGTTTTTGATAGCACTAACAGAATTAGTTAATAAATTAAGTAAACATCTGTGAATATCAGTCTCATCTCCATATATAAATATATCTTTACCTTCAATAGAAATATTTATATCAATTTTTTCAGGTGTAGTTTGTTTTATAAATTGAGCTACCTCATTTATAACATTTGTCAAATCTAGATATTCATTTTTACTATAACTTGGTTTACTATAATTGAGTATTTGCTTTATTAAATTTTTTGCTCTATGAGCAGCATTAGTTATATTATCTATATTTTCTTCGTAACTACTATCCTTATTTCTTAATAGAGAACTAGATCCGATTATTATAGATAATATATTATTAAAATCATGAGCAATTCCACTAGCTAAACTGCCTATAGCATCCATTTTTTGAGATTGTTGTAACTCAAATGCAAGTTTCTTTGATTCTGATATATCATTTAATGTTGCTATAAAATGGTTTCGTGATTCTTTTCTTCTGTCTACCAATGACCATTTAGAGTCTAATTTATTTACAATAACCTGAATTGGAAAAATATTTCCATTTAATCTTTTTCCCTTTAATTCACGAATTATACCGTATTTATCACTATCTAATATATCTTCGATAGAAATACCTTGAAATAAAGATTCTAAATTTAAATCATTAAAATTAGTTCTTTTTTGTTTATCAGAAAATATTAGTTTAGCTGATTTATTTATATAATCAATTTCACCAATGTTATTGAATGATATTACCCCACTGAAAATTGTTTCCATAATTAATTCTAACTTACTAAGTTTTACTGAGGTAATTTCAAAAGATCTTTTTAGATCAGTAATATCATTATGGTACATAATTCTATTTTCATGTGAGCTGATCTTAAAGAAAACTTCAAATATTTTTCCTGATTTAAATTCAATAATAAATTTTTCTGATGGAGAATCAAATTCACTAAAAATTTTATTAATAAAATTTTTACTACTAATATTTTGATGGATAATTATTCTTTTTAAAATATTTTCTTCAATAATTTCTTTAAAGGAGATAGTTCTTTTGTCTAATGTTTCTATAATATAATTATCATTAAAAATTTTATTGTAAAATAATATATCACCCTTTTTATTGAAATAGGCCACCGCATGGGGATAGTTATTTAATATATCAAGATAGTATTCTTCCACTTTTAAATTTTATTAAACCTGTCTTAAAAGCCAATTCCTAAAAAAATAATAGATTATCAAAAACAAAAAATATACCAATATCACCAATATAAGCCATACAAATGTTAGGTTCGGCCAGAATATTGAAAAGATACTGGGTATAGCTACTATGGAAATATAAACTACAATTGAATGATGATTTTTTAAAATATTACTCAATATGTGATGAAAATGATTCCTATCAGATGATAGTGGAGACCTTCCACTCAATACTCTCTGCACCATAAGCCTAATCGTGTCAATAATAGGTATTATGAACATTAAAATGATTTTATCAGCAGTAAGGTTATTAAAATTTACGTTATAGATATATATAGTCATTAGGCCTACCATCATACTGATACCATATGTTCCTGCATCTCCAAGAAAAATTTTTCCTGACAAATTAAAGATCAAAATTATTCCAAGACATAATGAAAAAGCAAAAAGCAAAGGCAACATGTGATGAGGCGCATAGGAAATTAGTAATAAAGACCATACCAAGCACATTCCTGCAACTATTCCATTATGGCCATCTGCCATATTCACAGCGTTTTGGAGACCAACTAGACAAATAATAGTAAATATATAGCCATTAAGACTCCCAAAAAAGTAAGGGCCTCCGATAAAAGACTGTAAGTCGCTACTAAAAAAAAGAAATATAACAGCTAAACCCGATACGTACTTTAAAGCAAGGAAAGATAAGATAATTGATATGAATAGGCGCATTAATGCCGGCAAGTTTTTTCTGTCGTCAAAAAAACCCAAAATTGTAATTAAACCACTTGCCAGAGCTAAAGCTAAATATAATTTGGTTAATTCTGTGAAAATTGAAAGATAGAATGCTATCAAGACTACTGGGATCATTATTGCCAATCCACCTATTTGTGGAACTGGATTTTGATGCAGCTTCCTTTTTCCATCAGGAATATCTATTACTGAGAGAAACTTACCTATTGGATAGGAATAAAAACAGAAAATTAAAGATATAATACATAATAAAAAAACTTCTATTTTCAAAATACGTAGCCTTTAATTAAAACTTTAATATAATATTATTTTAACTTTATTTGACATTTTGCAATTTCTGGCATTATTTTTTCAGAAAATTTATCTATAAATCGGGATTGATTAATAACAAAACTCTTTGCTCTAATACCAATCTCATCAGCATAACTTAAATTATTTAATAACATAAAAAGCTCATTCTGTATATCCTCTATACTGTTTACTTTAATAATTCCATCAACATCTAAGAGATCATTAACAACTTCAGAAAAATTTTCTACTTTATCCCCACAAATCACTGCACAACCAAATAAGGATGGCTCTATAGGGTTTTGCCCACCTTTACCTATAATTGATTTACCTAGAAATACTATTTTACAAATACTATACCACAAACCCATCTCACCTATACTATCAGCCAGATAGACATCAGTTTGATTATTTGGAACATTGCCTTCACTTCTGGTTATAAATTCAACTTTCTTATCCTTAAGCATTTTTTGTATTGATTTTTTTCTATTTGGGTGTCTTGGTGCAATAATTGTTAATAAATTTGGTATTTTTTTTGATAGGTTAACATGAATTTCAGCTGCTAGAGACTCTTCACCCTCGTGAGTGCTTGCCGCCAACCAAACATTTCTACCTTTAAATAAATCTGTTAGTAAGTCTAATTGATTTAGATCAACATCTAACTTTGGCGCAAAATATTTAATATTAACCAAGTCTATAACATTTTTAGCACCAAAGAATTTAAATTTAAGTGAATCTTCTCTTGATTGAGCTATACACAAATCAAAACCACTTAATATTTTTTTAAGTGTATTAGGAAAGTATTTCCACTTTTGAAATGATTTTTCTGACATTCTGGCATTAATAATCAGATGTCTTATATTTCTTTTTTGTAAAAGTAACAAAATATTAGGCCATAACTCTGACTCAAACCACAAAACCAAATCTGGCTCCCAATAGTTTAAGAATTTGGTGTTATATTTATTTAAATCAATAGGAATATATTGATGATAAACCCTCTTGGGAATTTTGTTTTTGATTATTTGATATGAAGAGACTGTTCCTGTAGTAATAAGAAAATTAGCATCTATTTCCTTATTTAATTTATTTATGAGAGGTAAAGCAGATTGAATTTCTCCAACACTGGCGCAATGAACCCAGATTAGTTTACCAAAAGGCCTTTGGATTGAAGCTATCCCCTTTCTTTCACTATAACGATCATTATCCTCTTTTCCCCTAAACTTTCTGATTTTATAAAAATTTGAAATTAAAGGAAAAAATGAAAAGCAGAAAAATTTATAAATTAAAATTCCAATTGGGTAATTGGTCATACTAAACCTAAATTAATTTCTAAAGCATTACATAACATTTGCCCTATAGTTATATGCATCTCTTGTATTCTAGAAACTGTATTAGAAGGAATAGCAATATTTATATCAGAAAATTTTGACAGATTACCGCCAGACATTCCAGTAAAACTAGCAACAGTCATACCAATCGACTTAGCTGACTTAGCGCCTTCAATTACATTATTGCTATTTCCAGAAGTTGAAATAGCTATAGCAGTATCATTCAAGCTTCCTATTGCTTCAATTTGACGAGAAAAAATTTTTTCAAATCCAAAATCATTACCAATCGCTGTTAAAGTTGAAGTATCAGTTGTTAGTGCAATAGCTGGTATAGGATCTCTAACTTTAGAAAATTTTACTGTTAATTCTGTTGATAAGTGCTGTGCATCCGCAGCGCTACCTCCATTTCCAAAAAAAATTATTTTACCACCATTTTCAATGCTTGTTTTACAACATTTAACTAGATCTATAAATTCTATTTCCAGTTTCTCTCTAGTTAAATTTAATATTTTTTGGTGTTCATCAAGTTCACTAAAAAAAAATTCGGATAAATTAATCATTTTTATTTTTACCTAGGTATAAAAACCAATCTTTAGTTGCTTCTTCAATGGATTCAGGCTCCCATACTGGAGCTTTTTTCCAATAGTCTATATTCTTTAATAGAATATCAATACCAATTTCTATATCTATTTTAGGGCTCCAATCTAAATCATTACTTATTCTAGTAATATCCGCAAAGGTAGTATCCGGCTCACCAGGCCTCTTTGGTACATATACTTTATTACCCTCAAGAAGTTCCACTACTCTATTTACTGAAACAGTTGAACCTGACCCAACATTATATATTTTTGATTCGATGCTAGCTTCTGCCGCACAAACTATTGCCTCAACTACATCTGTTACAAAAGTAAAGTCTCTTTTTTGGCTTCCGTCACCTACAATAGTATATGGCTTTTTTGCTAATTTTTGCGCGAGAAAAACTCCAAACATCGCTCCATAGGTTCCTGAGGTTCTTGATCTTGGGCCATAAACATTAAAAAATCGAAGAGAAATAGAAGGAATGCAATATACCTTTGCCCAATGCGTGACAAGATTTTCACCAATATATTTTGTTAATGCATAAGGAAACATGGGGTTAATTGCCGCACTCTCTGGTGTCGGATATATTGAAGGAATACCATAACAAGATGATGATGCTGAATATATAAATTTTTTAATATTTAAACCCCTAGCAGCCTCTAAAACATTGAATGTTCCATTCACATTCGACTCGAAATATTTTCTTGGATTCTGAATTGAGGGCACAATATCCGCCAAAGCAGCTAGATGAAAAATATAACTCGCACCCTTAAGATGTTCCCTCCACGGGCCTACTTCAGAGATATCCGCATTTTCAAAAATTATTTTAGACTTAAATATTTCTATATTTTCCACATGACCAGTTGAAAGGTTATCTATGACAACTACATCAAAACCATCAGAAATTAATCTTTCTACTAAGTGACTTCCGATAAAACCGGCCCCCCCGGTTACAACTGCTTTCATATTTAATCCATTAAATATAATAATTTAAAATTTAATAAATATAACCTCAAAAATTACTTTCTTGCAAACTATAAGTTAAAATGTTTTATTATATTATTTTATAAATGTTAATTAATGCAAACTTATAAATAGATAGTAATGAATACATTAAAAAAAATATTGGGTAAATTATTTAATAACTTAACTAATGAAGAAAAAAGTATTCTCCAGGCTCTTAAAAAAAGACCGCAAGCTCCATATGATTTCCTTAACAGATATGAGAATATTCTAAAGAATGCAATTAAATGGAATGAGTTAGATTTTGAGAATAAAACTGTTATGGAATTAGGTTGCGGACCTCATCTAGGTTTTGGCCCATTAGCAATATATCTTGGTGCAAAAAGATTTATAGCTGTAGATCCAGCTGCAAATAGAAATATCTATAATTCTAAAAAATTAATTGATAAGTATTTCAGATTAGCATTTAAAGATTATAAGGGCATATTTAGAAAAGAAATTTCTTTTAGTGATTTTTTTCAAGAGCAAAAGAATAAAACAGTTTTTTATACTGACACAAAATCTATTCCAAAAGATCAATACTCTAGTATTGATATCCAACTTAGCAATTCATGCCTAGAACATATTCAAGACTTGGAAGATGTACTTTATGATTTAAAAAAATTAATGGCTCCCAATGGAAGATATATTCATGCTATTGATTTTGGCAACCACATGCAAACCAATAATCCTTTTATAGGAATATATAATTCTACACCCTCAAAATTTAAAATTGAACATGGAAGTAAAATTAATCTGATACCTCCATCCAAGATGCTAAATATGTTTACTAAAACGGGTTTTAATAATCCTATTCTTGTTCCATATTACTATTATGAAGAAAATTTTGAGTTAAATATTGATAAATTTTGGATCAATTACTTAGAAGAACCTGACTACTTTCTTAAAGTTGGAATAATTGCGGAATAAAATTAGTCAGAATTCCTATCAACCCATGAAGAAGGGAGTCTTCCAGAAATATTTTTAATTTTATTTATATCATCTTTATAAAATATTGATAAATCTTCTTCAATATTTTTATCAATTTTAGGCTTGCTAACTGTATTTAACATTTTTATATATTCTCTGAAATTAGCGCGATACTTTGTAGGTAAAATTTTTGCCGGCAATCTGACTATTGCAGAACCATTTAAAACATAATCATTAAAGAATTTCCATTTTGTAGATCCACTTTTATTTAAATGCGAATTAGAAACAGGAATTTTTTCTACATCTAAAAAAGAAAATAGTGATTGATAAAATATATCTGATTTTTTTTTGAAATCTTCCAGGAATACTACTCCAACTTTACTTTTACCAAATGTATCAACATAAATTTGTATTTTGTCACTAATTAACTCAGTTTCCTTAACAGATCTAGAAAATTCAAAAAAAGTTTCTTTAATATATTGATCTCTTACTGCATGCCAGTATCTTGAATATAGTCTATCTACTGGGTGTCTCAAAATAATAAGAATAAGACAATCTGGAATTTTCTCTTTTATCCTTGGAGCAACATCTTTTGCAAAAGTTAAATATGAATTAGAAACCTCACCCCTTAACTTGTAATTCCCCTTGCCATTAAATAATAATTTATACTGCTCTATATTTTTAATAGGGTTATTCCTTGTCATTAAGTCATTAGAAAAAAAATTTGTTTCTTTTATAGATGACATAAAAATTTCTGGATGGGACATTAAATAATGCCACAACGAAGTGGTTCCTGATTTTGCCGCACCAACTACTATGAAATTTGGAAGTAACATAACTTACCAGTTTAAAAAATTATTTATTTGTCTCACTATACTAATTTACCTCTCCAAATATCAAGAATTCTAGTTGCAGCCAAGTGAGAGCCTGAGCTAGGAAAAATTTTTTTTGCTGAATTTTTTAATTTATCAGCTTTTAAAGGATCATCAAATAATTTTCTCAAACAAGTTATTAATTTTGCTTCAGTAATAGACCCATATTCGCCTAAATAGTCCAAAGCACCCATCTCATCCATTCTTGTAAGAAGAGGCACCTGATGTTTTTCTATAGCTATTCCTATCAGAGTATTTCCTGATACGGCTAATTCATAGGCTGACATACCCCCTGCCGTAATTGCAAAATTGGACCAAATTGCATGATCGACTAAATTTGGAGGACTATCAATAATATCTACACTTGATAAATATTTTGATGCATCTAATTTTACTTTTTTACTATCAGGGTGCGCAGCACCTATGATCACTCTTACATCAAACTTATTTAGGACTTTTGCACCATTTTTTATAATCCAGCTAGTTAAGTTTTCCGGATCTTCTCCACCCATAGTTATTAATACCTTAGGAGGATTTTCATTTTCCACTATTTCATAAAAAAAATTAGAATTAATTAGATTGTATTTTGGCACTATTAAATCATAACAGTTACTTTTCTTAGCATCTAAATTATAGTCCAGAATAATAGGCCAGTTTAATTTATTAACACCATCATTTATTCCGATAAGACAAGAATATCTGGACCAATAATTAATATCTTTTTGTCTTACAAATCTACTATCTACAATTAATAGGCAGTCATCTTTCATATAGTTTTTAAGAAACTTATAATCGTCATCTGTTCCAATTTTAGAATAAGAACGTATAATATTAAAATAATTTTTATCTAAATACTTTGAAATTATTTTTTCAGATGAATTTATTACAAATGTTATTTTTTTATTAGTAAGTTTAGAAAACTCAATCCCTAATATACTAGACCTAATCAAATGACCAAGACCCGCTTCTGGGCCAGCATCACACCTAAATAAAATCATTTTAAAATGAATTCTCTATTTTACGAACAATATGAAATGCCTCTGCAGCATTAAAATAAGACTGAGATCCTCTATACTTTGCTAATGCAGTTAGCATTTCAGGGGACCTTGAATGTGGGTATTCCTTGATTTCTTTATCATAAAGTTTAAGGGCATCTATTTTTAATTTAAGCACTTGTGTTATATTTACAAAATAGTTTGGCTTAAAAGGTTTTAGTGTATTCCACTCTGAACTTGATAAAACTTCAAAAGTTAAAAAATCAGAGACTTTTGGTTTATTGATTGGTCGGAGAGCTGCTAAACTTGACATAAAAGCTACTCTATGATCTATGTTAACATCATCACCAGAATGAGTGAAAACCATATTTGGCTTAAAATCCTCAACATGACTTTCTATATCTTTAATTAATTCGATTTGAGGCAATGTATCTAAACGACAACAATACCTATTACTAGTAAAAATTTCCTTTTCAGAAACCCCAAGAAAACCTAGAGCCTTATAAGCATTTTTATTTCGATTATCTATCTCTTCAATGATCTTATCATCTTTAAAATTTTCTTCATTATATCTTGCACTAACGCCTTCCGCTAAGAAAATTACACGAACAGAATAACCCTTTTGGGAAGCTAGAGCTATCACACCCCCACAACCAAGTACTTCATCATCAGGGTGAGAGGCTATAATTAAAATTCTTTTCATTTCTTTCTTTCTTATTAATATAAAAAATTATATTTATACATTTTCTTTAGCTATCAAATTAATTGATTGCTCAACATTTGGAAATTTGAAATTTAGTTTATTACTTATTTGATCAATATTCATTCTCATATCATAAGGCCGTGGCGTTGAACTATTAATTGATTTATAACTGATCTTTCGGATGAAATGAGAGCTTAAATTAAGTTCTTTAGCAAGATCAATTATAAAATCAGCCTTAGATATCTCTCCAACAGAACCAATATTAAATACCCCTGATAGATTTTCTTCTAGAGAATCAATTAAAATTTTTGCTAAAACAGAGCCATGCAAAGGATTAAATTTTATATCTGCAAAACCATAAAATTCTTTTTGTTCTTTTAATGAATTTAATATCCACCTTGCAAACCCCTTATGATAACTTCTACCTAGACCAACAAAGTTGATCCTTAATATCAAAGATCCACGGCACGTACTGACTATGTCTTCACCCCATAATTTTGTCATTCCATAAAAATTCATAGGGTTTACTCTAATTTCATTATGAGGCCCATCCCCACTATAAACTTGGTCAGTTGAAAAATATATAAATTTAACTTTTTTTTCTTTTTGATTAACCCAATCAACTAAATTTCTAGTTATCTTTACATTTGATAAATATGCAGATTGCATATCATTTTGACAAATATCTACATTTACCAATGCGGCTGTATGAATTATTAAAGACGGGTTAAGACTATCAAGTAACTCAAATGTTTTAGTTTTATCTCTTAGATCAATTGAAATAAAATCTGGATTTTCTCTATTCGAAAAACATAAATTATATATTGTATAGTTCATATTATATAGCTCTTTGGATATATAATAACTTAACAAGCCTGAAGATCCTGTAAGCAGAGTGCTTAAAGCCAACTTTTTCTCCTACATATCATCTAACATAGATAAAAACATATTTTTATCTAGCCATGATTCATTTGTATCACTTGAATAAGAAAAACCCTCTTTTACTGGGACTGCACCATCATCAGTAAAGCTCTTTCTTCCCCACAAAGAAACTGAGGGTTCAATTACATATCTATCACCTAAATCTAAGGTAGTTCTCGAATCCTCTGAGGTAATCATCATTTCATGTAACTTTTCACCAGGTCTAATACCTGTAATTTTATGCTTTAAATTTGGGGCAAGAATTTTAGCAATTTCTGCTACATGCATACTAGGAATTTTAGGAATAAATATCTCACCACCTCTCATTATACCTAAACAGGACAATACAAACTTAACACCTTGATTTAAAGTTATCCAAAAACGAGTCATTCTATTATCAGTAATTGGAAGGTATTCAGAACCTTCTTTAATCATTTTTTTAAATAGTGGTATAACGCTTCCCCTCGAACCAATAACATTTCCATACCTAACTACCGAAAATTTTGTACCACTCTCTCCGCTTAAATGATTTGCCGCAACAAAAACTTTATCAGAAGCTAACTTACTTGCCCCGTATAAGTTTACTGGACTAGTGGCTTTATCTGTAGAGAGGGCTATTACCTTAGAGACTTTATTAGCAAAAGCTGCATGAACAATATTCTCAGCCCCTAATATGTTTGTATGAATACACTCAATTGGATTATACTCAGCTGTAATTACTTGTTTTAATGCCGCAGCATGAATTACTATATCTATTCCTCGCATCGCCATTTCAAGTCTACTTCTATCTCTTACATCACCTATAAAAAATCTAGCAATTTTAGTTGTTTCATTATCTAAATTTAATTGCATCTCTGATTGTTTAAGCTCATCTCTTGAAAAAATTACTATTCTTCCCAATTTGAAATTTTTGCTTAGATAAGATAAACAGTGTTGACCAAAAGAACCTGTTGCACCTGTTATGAGGACTGAAGCACCATTTAAATCTATATCTGAAATTTTGAAATCTTTATTTTTCATCATATAAATACTCAAGAAAAATTAATTTATAGCTTATTATACTGACAGAATACTGATTTAAAGTCTAATTTCTGCTTTTTTTACCATCAAGGACTTAAAAGTCCTGAATTAGAGGACTATAATATATAATAAACACTCCCAAATATTGATTTTAGAGTTTAAGATGCAATGAGTATGACTAATATGATGAAAATTGGCAAACATATTATTAGCGAAAATTCACCAACTTTTATAATTGCTGAAGCTGGAAGCAACCATAATGGCGACTTATCTATGGCCAAAAAAATGGTTAAGAAAGCTTATGAGTTAGGCTGTGATTGTATTAAATTCCAAACTTATACAGCAGAGGAATTTTGTGCTGATAAAACTAAGAAATTCACATACAAATCTCAGGGTAAAGAAGTTACAGTAAGTGAGTTTGAAATGTTCAAAAGCCTTGAGTTCTCAAGAAGTCAATGGCTTGAATTAATGGAATATTGTGATCAAACTGGGATACTTTTCTTAACTACTGTCCAAGACAAACCTAATCTAAATATGATGTTAGATTTAGGGCTTAAAGGAATTAAAGTAGGTTCTGATGATTTTGATAATCTTCCTAATATAATTGAATACGCAAAAAGTGGCCTACCTATAATTCTATCTAAAGGAATGGCAACTGTTAGTGAAGTTGATAGAATTATAAATACTGTCAGCAAATATACATCTAAATTGATTGTTCTTCATTGTGTTTCTCTTTATCCGACAGAACCTTCGCTTTTAAATATTAGTCAGATAATAACTCTAAAAAACCTATACCCTGAAATTATTTGGGGCTTCTCTGATCATTCCATTGGACCATTAGCTTCAATAATATCAGTTTCATTAGGAGCAAAAGTAATTGAAAAACATTTTACACTCGATCATAACCTTCCTGGCCCGGACCATTGGTTTTCTCTCGATACTAATGAAATGAAGGAGCTAGTTGATGGTATTAGATTTGCTGAAAAAGCTATTGGTAACGGTAAAATCAATCCATCGGAAAAAGAATTAGAAGTTAAAAAAATAATGCGAAGAAGAATTGTTGCTGCTAGAGATATTAAACCTGGGGAACTCCTATCTGAAGAGACTGTTAAATTTAAGAGGTCTGATTCAGGAAGCTTTTTAGAAAATTGGGATTTAATGGCCGGTCAAAAAGTAAAAAATAATATATCTGAAAATACTGGAATTGAATTATCTGATTTAATTTTCTCCTAAAAAAACATGATTTTAAGTATTCATCAACCTGCATATATACCTTGGCTAGGATATTACGATCGTATTGCAAAAAGTGATGTTTTCATAATCTTAGATACAGTACAGTATCAAAAAAATAGTTTTCAGAACAGAAACAAAATCCGTACAAAGACTGGCTGGTCCTGGATTACTGTTCCAGTTATCACAAAAAAAATACTTTACGAAAAAAATATTAATCAGATTGAAATAGATTATAATCAAAATTGGAACACTAAGCATCTGAAGTCAATTAAACAAGTCTACGCAAAAGCTAAAAATTTTGAAAAAATATTTCCATTACTTGAAAATATACTTATAAAAAAATGGTCCAGTCTAGCTGATTTAAGCTATCAAACAACTATTTGCTTTTTAGATATCTTAGAAATAGATACCAAAATTATAAGAACTTCGGAATTAATACCTTTTAAAGAAAAAAAATCTGACCTTATTTTAGAAATTTGCAAGTACTTTGATACTTCAAAATATTTATCTGGCCCTATTGGTAAAAATTACTTAAATGAAAAAAAAATTTGTAAATGAATCTATCAGTATTGATTATCATAATTTTACACACCCCATTTACAGACAAACTTACAAGGGGTTTGAGGCTAATATGAGTATAATTGACCTTATAATGAACGTAGATAAACCCTCAAAATATTTTGATTAAACATCACAAATTATTTTTTTTTATTTTTTATATAATTTTCTAAGATATACCTAGTAAAATATTTAAAATAGAAAAAATATTTTGTTAAAATTTTGTATATAATTCATAAAACATATATTAATATATTACTTTTAAATTATTCAGGTTTGGGAAATTATGGTTAAAATAATAGCTGAAATTGGTTCAGTTCACGATGGATCATTCGGTAACGCTTGCAAATTGATTGAAGCTGCTGCAGAAGTAGGAGCTGATGTTGTAAAGTTTCAGACACATATAGCTAATGAAGAAACTTTAAGAAATGCCCCATCACCATCTTACTTTTCTACTGAAGATAGATATTCATATTTTGAAAGGACATCTTTTTCGGTAAATCAGTGGAAAAAGTTGAAAGAGGTAGCTAATAAAAATAACTTATCATTTTTATCTTCCCCGTTTTCAATTAAAGCAGTAGATATTCTTGAATCAATCAATATTGATGCTTATAAAATCGCATCGGGTGAATTAACAAACTTTCCTTTAATCGAAAAAATAGCATCTACAAAAAAGGAAGTTTTTATTTCTACTGGTATGAGTAATTTCAATGAAATTGATCAAGCTCTAAATATTCTAAAATCTACTCAGTACCTTACTGTTATGCAATGTAGTTCAATTTATCCATGCCCTCCAGAAAAGGTAGGTCTTAATGTAATTGAGTCAATGCAATCAAAATACTCAAACATTGCAAAAATAGGTTTTTCAGATCATACACTGGGATTTGCTGCTGGAATATCTGCTGTTGTAAAAGGAGCAGAGGTAATAGAAAAACATTTAACTTTATCTAATATGATGTATGGAAGTGATGCAGCAAATGCAATGGAAGTAGATAAATTCAAATCTTTCGTTAAAATGATTAGAGAGACATCAATTATAATAAATTCTAAAATTGATAAAGATGATATATCTGATTATAAAGAGATGAAAAAAATATTTGAAAAAAGTATTGTCGCCTCAAGAAATTTACCTAGAGGAAAAATCATTGAAATAGGGGATTTAAATTTTAAAAAACCAGGAACTGGAATTAATGCTAATAAATATAAAAGCGTAATTAATCAAAAATTAAAGAATGAAATCCAAGTAGACCAATTATTGAGTTGGGATGATTTAGAATGAAAAAAATTTGTGTTGTTATTGGATCAAGGGCAAATTATTCCAGTATAAGAT
>MDTA01138654.1_pt1 | contig 25050 bp, 38 predicted proteins | sample 811151 | NCBI WGS metagenome assembly MDTA01 (sample SAMN05326648, study PRJNA326480) | marine metagenome | isolation source: seawater | place: Indian Ocean: South | collected 2010
GGCGTGTATTTTTTTCCCACAAATTGTACGATTAAATCTTTATGGTTCGAGGACGCAAAAAATTACCGAGTGAAATCTCGCGTCTGCGTGGACAAGCTAAGAAAAACCCGCAGAATGTTAATCATAATGAGCCACAGCCAACGCAAAAGAAAACGCGGCGGCCTACATGGATAAAGGATAAACACGCAAAAGAGGCGTACACGTATTACGTTAACCTTTTAGACGAATTAGGCGTTGTAACAGTGGCCGAGCGCGTGGCAATGGAGCAGTTAGCCGTAGCATATGCAAATTGGCGACGGTGCCAGGAGGCCAGCGACCGCGAAGGAATCGTGGTAGATGGCAAGCGTAACGCTAACGATATAGCGGCGCGGGATTGGTACGACCGCCTGTTAAAAATATTAGTAGAGTTTGGCCTCACCCCTTCAAGCCGTGCGCGAATAGTTGTAAATAAACCCTCCGAAGCTATACAAGCCATTAACCCACGCCAGCGATGACCGACAAAACAACTAAACGCTGGATATTCAACGAAGCCGACGAAAAGGCTGCTGCTAACGGTTATTTTATGGAGGAAGAACGCGGCGAACACGTTTGTAACTTTATAGAGTCGCAATTATGCCTATATGAAGGCGACTACGCCGGCAAGCCGATCCGTTTAATGGATTGGCAAGTGGAGATGTTTTACCGGCTATTCGGCTGGGTTTCTCACAGTGAATTCTATGAGCGTACGCTCCGGCGTTTTAGAATCGCTAGCGTTTGGCTACCAAAGAAAAACGGTAAAAGTCCAACAGGGGCCGCTGTCGGTTTGTACTTGATGGCCGCCGACGGTGAACCTGGCCAGCATATCTATAGCTGTGCCCGCGATATGAAGCAGGCGCGAATCGTACACAAAAACGCCTGCATGATGGTTGAGCAATCGCCGGCGCTTAGCCAGGTGTGCATGATTAACAATTCAACCGGCGTTATAAGTTACGAACCGAGCCATTCTAATTATCAAATCGTAGCCGGTTCTAATCATCAATCACTAGAGGGGTTAAACGGTTCTACTATTGTGGATGAAGTGCACGTTATAGACAGCCGAACGGCGCACGCGATAGAACATGCAGGCATTAGCCGTAGCGAGTGGATGCGTTTTGAAATATCAACCGCCGGAAATAACCTCTTAGGCTACGGCCGTAAACAATGGGAATATGGTGAAAAGGTAAACGCCGGCGAGATAGATGACGATGAGTTTTTTTTCTTAAAGTATGCTGCTGATTCTACGCTTACCGATGATGAGCTAATGAACCCAGACGTATGGAAAACGGCTAACCCGTCAATGGGGACAATTATCAGTGAGGCAGAATTCAAGAAGTCGATGACCCGCGCACAGCGTAGCCTTACAGACTGGCAAAACTTCAAAATGTACCGGCTCAACATTTGGTCAACGTCGTTCAGTCCCTGGCTTAAAAAATCGGACTGGGACAATTGCCGAGTAGTGTTTGATGAGGATGACTATTTAGGCCGAGAGTGCATCGGCGGATTAGATTTAAGCCGGACAAGAGATATGACTGCGTTTGTATTGGTATTTGATGAGGGCGATGGGAATTACGCCTGTTTGCCTTACTTCTTTTACCCAGAAAAGGCGGCAAAAGAAAATGACCACCTAGCCCCGTATTTACAATGGGCAGCAGATGGCTACGTGGATTTAATACCAGGCGACGTGATTGATTACAACGTTGTAGAAAATAGAATAGCGGAACTGGCCGAAAGGTTTATAATTACCGAGATAGTGTATGACCGTTTGTTCGCTGAAGATTTAACGACAAGGTTAGAGAATCAGCTAGGTTGTTTACGGACAAACTTCCCCCAAACGATCATGCATTTTGCAGGGCCTACGGCCGAGCTGGAGCGATTAGTAATCAGCGGCAATCTGAGACACAACAATAACCCTATCCTGAATTGGCAGGCTCAGAACGTCACTATAAAAACCGATCCAAACAACAACAAACGGCCGATAAAACCCAGTAGCGACAATCCGGCGAAGATTGACGGAATGGTTGCCCTGATTATGGCATTAGGGCGAAGCATTGCGGAAGCTGAGCCAATGCCTACGTTTGACTATTACGATAACAACCCGATTGAGTTAATGTAAATGCACCAAACTTACATAATCAACCCTGGACAAGATGCACGAGCGATAGAAAATCCTAATATTCCGCTGAGTTCGCCGGAGATATGGAACGAAGTATTTGGCGACCAGACTACGAGCTCGGGAATTACGGTAAACCCGCAAAAGTCGCTAACGATTGGCGCAGTATTTCAAGCGGTAAACCTGATTAGCGGAGATGTTGCAAAGCTGCCGTTAAACGTCTACAGACGCCGGCCGGATTTAGGCGTTAAGGGTAGAGAAGTAGACGAAGTACACCCAGCCCAGAAGCTGGTTAAATATCGGCCTAACGCGGAAATGAGTGCGTTTAAGTTCTGGCGTCGGTTAATGACTCATGCCCTAATCTGGTCTAATGCCTACGCATTGATTGAACGCGACCCAATGGGCAACCCTATTGCATTATTTCCGCTGTTACCGGATCGAACAGCGCCAGCCAGAACAAAAGACGGCGTTTTATACTACACAAGCGAGATAGACGGCGACCTGCACGGCTTTGCAGCGTCTAATATTTTGCACATCGAACAAATTAGCATAAACGGCGAGTCAGACTGTCAAATGGTTTATAAAGCCCGTGAAGCATTTGCACTGGCGTTAGCAGCAGAACAGTTTGCGTCTAAATATTTTAGAAACGGCGGCCGTATTGGTGGAATTTTAGAAGTGCCGCCGGGCATGACTAAACAGGGAGCCGACAACCTAGAAAGCGGCTTTCGTAAAACCTACGATCAGCTAGATGCAGCGTTCAAGTCTGTCATTTTGCGCGATGGTGCTAAGTTTCACCAGGGACAATTTACCCCTGAACAAACGCAAATGTTAGGTGCTCGCCAAGAGCAGGTAAAAGAAATAGCTCGTTGGTTTAATATTCCACCGCATAAACTCGGTGACGATTCAAAAGCCAGCTACAACAGCCTAGAACAGGAAAACCGAGCCTATCTGAATGGCTGTCTGTCGCATTGGCTCAAAACTATTGAGGCAGAATGCTATTTGAAGTTATTAACGCCAGCCGAGCAGGAGCAGAACAGCCGGTTTATAGAGTTTAACGTTGCCGCGTTAGTAGCTGCAGACATTGCGACGCAATACGGCATATTCAGGACGGGCATTGAAGCCGGTATCTTGTCACCGGACGAAGTTAGGGCAATGCAAAACTTAAACCCTCGACCTGACGGGCTCGGTTCTAAGTATTTGAGGCCGCTAAACATGGAATACGCGGATCAGGAGCCTGAAACGGAAGAAACACCGGCAGAACTGGAACCAGCCGAGCAAATAATCGACGAATCAGACGACGATTTAAGAGCAACGGCTAAAACGGTATTAGATGACGCCGTAGAACGATTCACAGCCTATCTTGTACGCAAAGTAAATCGAGAAGCAAAGCAAAAGACCGCCGGCCGTTTTGTTAATTGGTTAGAAGTAGGCTATGAAGACGAAATAAGCGGTTTGCATAAAGAAATAACGCCGGCGGCAATGGTTTACGCTGGATTAACGAATCGCAATGCAACGGAATTAATCGAATCCATCGGAAATCGTTTGTTCTTTGGTCTTGCCGGTGAAATAAGTGAAGTTCTAAACACGGCAGACGGTGAACAAATGCGAGCAGCACTAAATACCGTAACCAAATCATTTAAGACTAACGTAATCGCGTACTATAGCGAGGCAATCAATTGAAAAAGCAATTTCCAAACCAGCGAGCGGTTACAGTAGAAACCCGCGACGACGGGACCAATGTAATCAGCGGATATGCAGCAGTTTACTACAGGGCAGATGATGCAGGCACTCAATACGAGCTGATGCCTGAGTACTTTGAACGCATTAAGCCTGGAGCGTTTGACCGGGCACTAGCTGAAGGCCAGGACGTTAGAGCGTTATTTAATCATGATCCTAATCACGTATTAGGCCGGTCAAAATCTGGAACGCTAAGAATGACCGCCGACAGCGTAGGGTTGCGGTATGAGGTAGATATGCCAAACACACAAACAGCCCGAGATTTAGCCGAAAGCGTTAAACGCGGTGACGTTAGCGGCTCTAGTTTTGCTTTTAGCGTAACCAGCGAAGGCCAAGAGATAGAGCGAGCAAAAGACGGCAACACTTACCGAAACATTAAGGATGCCGATTTATACGATGTGTCGGTTGTAACTTATCCGGCCTATGAATCAGCTACTAGCGGCATTAGAACCGCCGAAAATGTCGAAGAAGCACGGGCAGCGCTTGAACGCTGGGAAAGCGAGCAAAACAGCGAAATTGACGCTGTTAGGGTAAGGCTCCGTGAAATTAAGTTTGACCTGGAACGTTAAATAACCATAATAAACAACGTCGGTGAAACGCTCAGTATTAACCGGCACCATAAATAAAGTGAAACCGCAAAGGCTGTATCTTTATTGTCAAACAGGCAATATAGGTGCGGCCTTTTCTAATGCACCTATCCAACACTAAACGAAAAGGTGCGAATATGTCACTTGATAAAATGCAAGATTTGCAGGAAGAACGTAACCGTTTAGCCTCGCAAATTCAAGAGCTCGGCGAACGCCAAGCCGATTGGTCCGCTGAAGACCGAGAAAAGTGGGACGTTCTGAACGCTGAATACGAGCGAGTTGACGAAGAACGAAACGCTACACAAGAAGCGCTAAACGTAGCCGCTAAACTTGATGCCCTAAAGGGTGCCGAAGAACGCGCAAACTACGAAGCAGAAAAAGCCGGAGACGGCCGAATCACTGAAGCTGTAAAGCGTGACGCTATGCGAGCCTGGGCATTGTTCCAATCTGGGGTTAACCTTAGCCCAGAACAACGCGAAGCAGCTCACCGTTGCGGCGTCGATCCTCGCCAAAGCTATTTCGAATATAACCTACGAAGCAACGCCCCGCGTTACTCGCATAACGGTTATGGAAAAGAGCTACGAGCGCAGGCCACTAGCCCAGCATCAGCCGGGGGGAATTTAATTCCTGAAGGCTTCGCAGATTCCCTAGAACAGGCCCTGCTACAATACGGCGGAATCCGTCGAGTTGCTAACGTTATGCGTACGGCTTCCGGTAATGATTTACCAATGCCAACCGTTAACGATACGAGCAACAAAGGCGCGTTGCTGGCTGAAAATACTCAGGTTTCAGAGCAGGACGTAACCTACGGCAGTGTAACGCTTGGCGCCTATAAGCTCAGCTCGCGCCTTGTGAGAATCAGTTCGGAGCTAATGCAAGATGCGGCCTTCGATATGGGAAGCCAGCTAGGCTCACTTATCGGCGAACGTCTTGCACGCGGTGCATCAGATTACTTTGTAACTGGTACCGGTTCTAGTGAACCACAGGGTGTAGTAACTGGTTCTAGCTTAGGCGTAACAGCCGCAAGCGCAACCGCTGTAACTTTCGATGAAATCATCGACTTGATTAACAGCGTTGACCCAGCATATCAAGCCTCGGCATCTTTCGGCCTTGCAATGAATAACAGCACTAAAGCTGCTATCCGCAAGCTGAAAGATTCTAACGGTCAATACCTCTGGCAAGCTGGCCTAACGGCTAACGATCCCGACACTATCCTCGGCAAGCCTGTAGTTGTTTTGCAGGAAATGGCAGACATCGCAACAGGCGAGAAAACCATTATTGCCGGCGATATGTCGAAATTCGTTATTCGCGATGCTGGGCCAGTCCGATTGGCTCGAATGGATGAGCGCTACCGAGACTATGACCAGACCGGATTCGTAGCCTTTGCACGTGTTGATTCTATCGTGATTGACGCAGGCACTAACCCAATTAAACACCTGATTCAGGCGTAAGGGGTTAGATATGAAGGTTGAGCTGTTAGTAAGTCGAGCCGGCGTCGGTTTTACCCAGAATTGCGGTGACATAATCGACGTAGGCGAAGACGAAGCGCAGCGCCTCATTGATAGCAACCAGGCAAAAGCTGTTAGCGGTCGAAAGGCCGCTAGCAGCAAGCCTGTTATTGAGGCAGCTGTAAAAAAGAAGCCACGAGCGCGAAAGCGAAAATCAGTAGATGAATAACTACGCTATAAAGACAATCACAGCGGCGACAGATTACCCGATCGATAGCACCGAGGCGAAAGCCCACCTAGCTATTGACGATAGCACGTTTGATACGCAGATAGACGATTTTATAAAAGCCGCTACGGCTTATATTGAAAACCGTACTAGCCGTCAAATATGCACGGCAACCTACGAGCTGATTTTTGATAAGTTTCACAGCGTTAACGGCAGGGTTTATTTGCCTAAAGGCCAGCTGCAAAGCGTAACCAGCGTTAAATACAAAGACGGCGACGGGGTAGAACAAACCCTGGCAAGTTCAGAGTATATCGTAAGCGATAGCCGAGAGCCGGCGTTTGTAGAGCCAGCATATTCCAAAAGCTGGCCGACAACGCGGCTAGAGTCCGACGCCGTTAGGGTTCGCTACGTTTGCGGTTACGGCGACAGTGACTCAACGCCGGAGGCAATCAAACAGGCGGCATTGTTACTTGTTGCGCATATGTTCGAGCACCGTGAAGCAGTGGTATTTAATGCCAGCCCGCAAGAGGTGCCAATGGCTGTTGAATCCCTGATTAATCAGTATCGTTTAGGAGATGATTACACGTGGTACGATCAGGAACGCTAAGGCATCGGGTGCAATTGCAAAGCCGAGCGACAACAGTAGACGACGCCGGCCAGCATATAGGCACCTGGTCAACATATCGCACATGCTACGCGGAAGTTATTGACAAAGGCGGGGCGGAAAAGATACGCGGCCAGCAAGTAGACGCGACGGTTTCGCACGTAGTGCGAATTAGGTATCCACAGGGCACGTTTCCAACGCCTGAAAACCGCGTCGTATACGATAGCCGGAATTTACACATCGAAAGCGTACAACGCCGAGACACGCACGAGCGCGAAGTTTGGTTGTATTGTCGGGAGGATGTGTAATGTCGGCATGGAATGATTTCGTAGCAGCGCACGCCGGCCAAGGGTTAAGCATGAGCCAATTAAGCCTCATGTATAAAAACCCGAACTATAAGCCGCCGAAGCCGGCAAAAAAAACAAAAGGCGCTATAGATGTTGAGATTAAATTAGACGGCCAAAGTCTAAAGCGTTTGTGGCAAAAATTGTCAGAAATGCCGAGCAAATTAGAGCGTAAAGTTACGCGAAGCGTGATGGGAAAAGTTGCAACGGCCTATTTGAAAGAGGTAAGAAAGCTAACGCCACAATCTAAAAAGACCGGAACTTATAAAAAGTGGTGGCCGCCAGCAACGCCTAAAGATAACCTAAGAAAAAGTCTAACCAGGAAACCATCAAGCAAATGGAAAACAGCGCAAGCCTATAGGAAAGCTGGCGTAATTGGAATTACGGCCGGACACGCTTACAGGCAAAATAAAGCTATAGGACCACACGCGCATTTAGTAAACAAAGGCCATACGAGGTTTCTTTGGGGGCGAGGTCCGTACGGCCGCGTTACCGGCACAGGCTATTTAGATAAAGGTAGAAAGGCCGGCGTAGCGTCAGCTAAGGTTGTGATGAAAAGAGAATTAGCAAAAGCGTTAAGGGAGGCCGTGAAATAATGAGCGCAGTATGTAGCAGCCTTAGAACCTACCTTTTAACGATTACCGGCGTAACTGATTTAGTATCAACGCGGATCAGGCCAGATGCTTTATCTCAGAACGAAACGTTTCCGGCGGTCGTCCTAAGCGAAACACGCAGCGACCATATGCACACAATTAGTGCATCGGCTGGCTTTGTTGAATCGCTGGTAGAAGTAGCTTGCTTTAGTTCAACCCGATTACAGGCCGAAAGCGTAGCGGAAGCGGTACGCCAGGCGTTGCAGGGTTACACCGGAACCGCCGGTAGTGAAACAATTAAAAGCTGTATCCTAGAAAGCCGCGATAGCGGTTATTTAGTACCCGCCGACGGTAGCGATGACGGTTTATATGTTACAGCCTTAGACTTTAGAATTGTATTTTCGGAATCAATCCCGACATTTTAAGAAGGAGCTTTTACAGTGGCTTTACAAACTGGAAATGGTGTTACTATCGTGTTTGGCACCAGCGGATTTACCGCAAACTATACACGAATTGGCGGCACTGAGATGAGCCGCGAAAGCATCGAAACGACGCATTTGGGCACAACGGACTACAAGACCTTTGTACCTGATGACCTGATTGACGGCGGCGAGTTTAGCTGCGAATTTTACTGGGACCCAGCTTTTACTACGTTTCCGCCGATTAGCGGAGCGGCTGAAACTATCACAATTACTTACACCTCCGGCGAAACGCTCAGCGGCTCCGGTTTTCTGACAAGTAGCACAGGGCCAGATGCGGAAAACGGTTCTTTGTTGTCAGGTGAATTCAGCATTAAATGGGCAGGACAACCGACCTACGCATAAAACCTAGAAAGGGGATAAAATGAAAGTATCATTCGAGCCACACCCAAACGAATCAGTTAACGACGTTCAAAAGATTCTTATAGACGGTGTGCATGTTGGATATTGTGGCACGGAATCAGGACGGCCGGTATGTTTTATACAGGCCGTATCCTGTGACGTTTCAGAATTAGTTAAAAAGGCGGTGGCGGAAAACGTAGGCGAAGCGTCGAGCGTTAACCAACCGCCCGAATCGGTTGAGATTGAAGGGGTAGACGATGACCATAGCGACGAAGAATGATCTATTTTCTAGAGCCGGTAGACGGTTTAGAACTGTTGAAATTGCTGATTTGACGTTTCGTATTAAATCATTAAGCGAGGCGGAAAAGAGCAGATTTGAAAGAGCAGTTGTAAACAAGAAAACCGGACAAGTTAACATAGATGCCAGGCGTCGATTAATCATCACTATGTTGGTTGATGATAAGGGTGAACCGCTGTTGACGTTAGCCGATATGGAGGCGTTAGGCGAATTAGACGGGGCAGTTATTGCCGCTTTGTTTGATGCTTGCAGTGATTTTGCCGGTTTCGGAGACAATGAAATTGAGGAACTGGAAAAAAACTGCGAAACGATAGCCGACGCCGTTTCGCCTACAAGCTAGGTTTGGCTTTGGGCGTTTGGAACGTTCCCCAAATGCTCGAAGATATGCCAGCGGAAACGTTTGACGAGTGGATCGCGTTTTATCACGTGGAACCATTCGGCGAAGACTGGCTACAAACTAGCTATCTTTGCTCAATAGTGTTAAACCTGTTAGCAAAGAATAAAAGCGACCTGTTGGAACTAGATGCGTTTGTGCCAGAATTCAAACGCAAAAAGAAAAAACAGGTCATAGATGACCAGTATATTAACGCGATGAGGTACGGTAAAAAGAATGGCTAGCATTGGATCAATCGCGGCAACCTTTGTGGCTAAAACTGCACCGTTTGAGGCTGGAGTCCGACGTGCGCGCGGCTCGATGGATTCATTCGGTAAAAAGGTTATCGGCACTGCTGCAAAGATTGGAGCGGCGTTAGGCGGTTTGCAGTTCTTTAAGACTGGAATAGGATTAGCTAGCCAACTTCAGCAGGATACCATAGCTATTAAATCCTTCACCGGATCGGTTGAAAGCGCTAACGCATTAATTCAACAAATTAGAGATTTTGCAGCCAGTACACCATTTCAATTAAATGACCTTATAGCTGCGTCTAAACAGCTTTTAGCGTTTGGCGTTAGTGCCGATAAGGTACGCGGAACGTTGCACGTACTCGGCAACCTGGCGGCTGCATCAGGCGCTAACATCGGCGACCTAGCCCAGATATTCGGCAAGATTAAAAGCCAGGGCAAAGTAATGGGAGAAACGCTAAATCAGCTAGCTGAGCGTGGAATCCCTGTTATCAGCGCATTAGCTGCACATTTCAAAGTTCCTGAAGAAGCCATTCGGGATATGGTTAGCAAGGGAAAAGTTTCGTTTCAAGACTTTGAGGCGGCTATGACTTCGTTAGGCGGGGAAGGCGGCAAGTTTGGAAACCTTATGGCCGAGCAAGCCGACACGCTAGCGGGTAAGTGGTCTACGTTCAAAGATAAGGTAAACGATTTAGCTATTACGTTTGGCGAAGCGTTACTACCAGCAATGACGAATTTATTAAACCTCGGATTTGTAATGATTGATTGGGTGCAAGGTTTAGACATGCAAACTGTCAAGCTAACAGCTTCGATCCTTGCAGGCGTTGCGGCGTTTGCGTTGGTCATTAAATGGGGCGTAAAGCTAGTTAAATTCATAAGAAGTGCAATAAAAATATATAGAACTTTCGCAGCGGCACAAGCTGTAGCGTTAGCGTTTAGCGGTGTCGGTATTCCGGTATTGTTAGCGGCTGGAGCAGCGGCCACAGCAGCAGTATTTGGAATTAATATGTTTTTCGATAACATTGAAGAAAAAGCAGATGGCGCTGTTGCAAAAACTGAAGCGCTAGCGAACAGCACCGACAACGTAGCAGCGGCAGCGGCTCAAACTGAAACAATTGGCGACGTAGCCGAAGAAAACACAGAGAAGCTAAAGCAGGAAACAAAGCAGGTAGAGAAGCTATCTAAAGCGCTCGGCATTATCGCAAACCGGGAAGGCGTAGGCGTTGCTATACGCGGAACGGTAGAAGCAGCGCAGGCAAGAACAGACGCAATTAAAGCGCTGCAGAAACACCAGTTGGCACAGCTAAAGGCGCAAGAAGAAGCCAACCAGCATTTGGCGAATATTGAAAACAACACAGGCAACCAGCCGGCAATAGTAGGAATCTAATGGCAGTTACAAGCGTAAAGATTTTACATAACGGATGGACGGCATCCGGTACTACTGGGAGTGGGGTCACGTTTAACGTGGTTTACCAGGTTGAAGTAGATGACCGGAACGACGGTCCGCTGATTGTCGGGAACGCCGATGACGGAACTAACAGAATTCCAATTCCTGGCGAGTCCTATAATATAGGCAATGACCGTGACGCATTTGCTTTTGTAAAATCAGTTAATCCAACCCCTGTTGCTGAGCTTGTTTGGAATGTTAGCGTAACATTCGGGCCGAGAGAACCAGGAGACAGTAAAGACGGGCCAGACGGTCAAGAGCCGAGCGGCTTAGATTCGGAAGGGCAGCCTACAGAAGAACCGCTCGATGAGATGGTTAGAATTTCAGTAGCGGCAGTTAATACCAGTAGAGCAGCAAAATCAGGCGCCTATATAGGGCAGGGAACCGAATTTGTAAACGGGCAATTTGAATTTGACCATATTGAAATTGCGGGGAATAAGCCTCCGATACCTAATCCACCATTTACACAGCCAGATGGTAAGGGAGGCATTTTAGACAATACCCCGATTACAAATTCAGTTTTTACTCCGTTTGAGCCACCTCCGGAAATCGATTACACGCGGATTCGTGTTAATATTCGGATGAATCTGAGACTGGCGCCGGTGTTCTGGCTAAAATTTGTAAATTCCGTGAATACTAAGAATTTAAATATATTCGACGCATTCGGAGATTTTGTTGCGTTTGCAAATCCCTTTTGCTGCAGGGTAATTTCAATTAGTTACAACCCAGCGATTAAAAACGGCAAGCTGTTTTACGCAACGGAAATTGAGCTGTTGATAGATAATTTGTTTACCTGGCGGCTGGATATCCTCGACAGAGGCTATTGCGAAACAAGCAATAAAAACGTCAGCGAAGGCGCTACAACTAAGAACAACATAGTTGACGGACGAGGCCTACCGATTGCTGAGCCGGTTCTTTTAGACGGTCACGGAAATCAGTTAAAATTAGAAGCAGCAAGCGCAGTCTATCTGCGTTATGCTGTTTACCCCGAGTTTGATTTTAACGGCTTGAACTGGGGGATTACCCAGCCGCAAGCGTTACAGGAAAGGCTTAACTAATGGCAGATGTAATATGGACAAACGGAAATAGTGACGGAGACTGGGCAAATACAGCCAACTGGCTCGGCGGTGCAATTCCGACAGCCGGTGACAACGTGTACTTCACGAGCGAATACACTGGCGACGTTACAACGAATCTAGATAGAACCGCCGACGGTACGCTCGGCAATTTAATTATTGAGGAAGGCTACACCGGCAAGATTGGAACTAAAGCCGGTTATCTGCAATTGATATGTAGCGGCGTAACGTTTGACGGATCGGGCTTATGCTTTATCGACGTTAACACCTCGGCTATAGATATAACGGTTACAGGGACCGCTAGAGCGTCCACAGGGCAACAGGGCTTATACTTGAAAGGCTCGGCCATAGACGAATTAAACGTAACAGGTGGAACGGTAGGCATAGCAGCCAGAGCCGGAGAAACCGCAACCGTAGCTAACATTAATGTTAACGGCGGAACTGTAAACGCTGGAGCAGGTGCAACACTTACAACGCTCACAGGCTACGGCGGTAACATGAATAGTAAAGCTGGACTAACTACGGTTAATCTAATCGGCGGGAATGCAAAAGTAGAAGGCAATATTACAACCGCTAATTTGGAAGCCGGCACGCTAACTTATAACGGCACCGGAACAATTACAACCTGTAACGCGCAAGGCGGCACGATTGATTGTTTTAGGACTGCACTAGCTCGGACCATTACAACGCTAAACCTGAAGCCCAACGGCGGTATTGTCTACGATCCTGACGTGGTAACTGTCAGCACATTAACAAGCAACGGCAACCCTATTAATATAAGTTCAAGCAATGCCTAGAGGGTTCATGTTGACGGCCGAAGCCGTCCAAAAGATTAAAGCCGATCACGAAAGCCTCCGGCTAAGAGTGCGCGAGCTTGAAGCTAAAGCAGGTAGAGCACAAAGCCAGGTAGCAATTGAAAATATAATTTATGTAAAAATTACAGAGATGGTGACACCGGCAAGCGATGGAGTTCTGGGCACTGGTAAAGCAGTAGTGCAGGAGTTTAATGTCGATAATAAAACCGTAGGCAATCAAACAAAGGTTGAAAGTTACGGAGCTGAAAAAACAGATAGGTCAATAGATGTTTACAATGAATCCCAGATTCCCGTTATGGTTGATTCTATAGTTTTATGTTTTAGGGATTTTAAAAGCGGGTTGTTTATATTAGAGCCAATACAAACCGCAATTGCTAAAAGTAACGGAATCAGCGGAAGAAGTGGAACAACAGCCGGCAGCGGGACAGCTAGTATTTACTACTTAGACGGTTCTACGCTAACAGATACTAGCCATGATCTAACAGTGTATAACATCGCAGACGCAACGATTGCTTCGGGTGCATGGATTACTATTAAACGTAACGCGAACGGCAGTTATTGGTATGTAGATATGGAAGCCTGTGGCTAATGTCCATATCAAAGAGAAGCCCAGACTGCAATGAGTGCGATTGCTGCGAAATTTACAGCACTACGTTCTGTGAGATTTTGGGGATACCTGAAGTATTCTTGGGGTATCTGGGTGAGGAATGGGACGATGAAACCCCCACAGGTAATTCCTGGAGCGTACGAAATACAACTTCCGATTGTTTTGTCATTAATTGCCCATCTGACGAGGGCAAAGTCTGGGCAGAGGGTGTATTCAATGATAACTTTCCGGGTCGTCGCGCATTGTTTAAGCAGCAGCTGCCAGACAAATACTCAGCGTTCTTTGATTTAGAGTTAACGTACGACCCAGATATTACTAGTAGTACCTACAACGTAGGAATTGAGTTAGTAGCTGATTATGTCGACGATGACAACTGGCACGGCGTTAGAATTCATATTGATGGCGAACACTCGACCGGCACGGCAGTCGTCTTCGAGTTAATGAAAATGAATTCCGGATCATTAGAGCTGGATGAAATAGACTATATAACCCTGCCGTCTGCCGTGTTTACATGGAGAGAACGAATAGAGTTTGCTGTCGATACCTGCGACGCTGGCGATCCGTTTATATTCTTATCCACCAGCGAATTTAGCCTGCCGCTGCTTATAGATGCTCATGGCGGTAATCAGTTAGCTATGGCTGTTATGGGTAGCACTACTGCAGGCAGCGAAACTTTTGATTGTGACGGCGTTACTAAGTCAATTTCTAAACATGTTCGAGTATACGATATCGACATTAAACGAAATGCCGACGACTTAGCCGGCTGTGAAGAAATAAACTTGATTTGCTGTAAGTGTGGAATACCCCTTGAATTAGAAGTAAACTTTAGCGGGTGGGCTGATTCTGATTGTGATGTGTGCGATGACGATTTGAACGGTACTTATTCTCTAGGTTATATAGGCCAGGTTAGTATTGACGACGAGCTATGCTGTAAATGGAGCTATAGCTGGCCGGCTTATTCAGCTCCGTCATGCACGGTTCCTAGTGTCATATCTGGGGCACCATACGAGGATACAATGACTTTAAAAAAGCTAGATTTGACCTTGTGTCCTGGTGGAGTTTGGCAGGTAAATTTACACGTTATCGCGGGATTTTCAGGCGGTCTCATTGGTGGTACTTGTACTTATTCGTGGAATTACGATGAAGAAATTGACAGTTTATCAGAATGTAGTTTTGAAGGAACAGAAACTTTTACATATGATAGTGGTCTCGGATGTTTAGCAGGATCACCAGGGGGCACAGATATATATGCTCAATTTTCACATTGGTGCAATACAACGGGAACAGTAACTGTATCAAATGGTTGATTGTATATTTAAGCAAGCCGACAACGGCTATCAATGCCAGAATTGCGGCGTGATTAAACGTAAAGCCACACGCAGAAATTGCGGGCTTAAAAAAGGGCTGGGAGATACTGTTGCTAGGGTGACGAAAGCAGCAGGCGTTAAACCCTGCGGTGGATGCAACAAGCGGCGAGCGAAGCTAAACAACCTAAAGCCAACGCCAGCGTATAGAGATGCTCGCCTAGTTTACACGGCAGATTTAGTAGCGGACGCAATGACCCTAGCCGAACAGGTGCCACATTATATAGATGGCATTTGCGGAGTTCCGCGGTCTGGTATGATTCCTGCAAGCGTTATTGCGACACACTTACATTTGCCACTGTTTACGTTGAATAATGGCTATATAACCGAAGTAGGCAAAGGCCAGCGGCTTAGAGCCAGTGAGTCAAAGTCTATTTTGATAGTAGATGACACCGTAATGAACGGTAACACGTTGAAGCGGCTTGAGTCGTTTAAGTGTTCTACGGCTGCCGTATACGTAAACCCCCATGCAAAACGCAAGCCGGAGCTATTTTCTAAAGAGCTGGAACCGCCACACCTTTTAGAGTGGAACCTATTTAATAGCGGGTACCTGGCACGCATGGCGTTTGATATGGATGGCGTAATTTGTCACGATCAGCCACCTGAGCAGTGGTACACGGTACCGGCTAGGCTTAGATATTTGCCAAGAAAAGAGCCGATAACCATAATTACGGCGAGGCTTGAAAAAGATAGGCAGTTAACGCTAGACTGGCTGGCTGGCCATGATGTAAAGGTTACCGAGCTAATTATGTTTGATGGATCAGCTAGCGACAGAGCGAAGCAGGGAGTAATCAGCAACTATAAAGCCAAAGCGTTTGCAGCCACTGGAAAAGATTGGTTTGTAGAGAGCTGCCAGCAGCAGGCACAAGAAATAGCAGAACTAACCGGCGCGTGGGTTATTTGTACCGAAAACGGAAGGGTCTACTAATGGTAGGACGAAAAAAACGATACAGGCAAAGCGACGGCTCCTATATCTACACCCATGGCGAGATGGAGCCGATGACAAAAAAAGCTAGCCGGCAAGACTACAAACTAGATAAAATTGAAGCTAAAACAGAGAAAGCAAAAGCAGTTGCAACCAAACGAAAGTGGACGGCTTTACTGTTATTGCTGGGGCTGTTGGCAGTTGGGGCAGTTAGTTTGAAAGGATGTTTGCCAATATGAAAAAGTGGTATCAGTCAAAAACAATCTGGGTAAACGTGCTGGCATTTATTGTTAGCTCATTAACAGCATTAACAAACGGCGAATGGGTGGCAGAGAATCCTGAAGTTGCGGCCATAGTTGGTGGCGTAGTCGCAGCAATTAATATTGTGCTGCGAAAGATTACAGACAAGGAAATCGGCTAAATGTCAACAACCACAACATTTACAGTCTCTGCGAGTGCGGATGATGGGCGGGCGATGAAGTCTACTAGCTCTGCGTCTACTCCTACCTCTGGCTGGCTGACTCCTACCAACACCGGATCTTCCGTGACATTCGGGGTTCAAGAAGATTGGGATAACTGGCCGAATTACGTCGACCATTTTATAGGGTATCTCAGATTCCAGAATATAACGATTGAACAGGGAGCTACAATTTCATCTGCCTACTTAAAACCGTATCAAAGCAGTTATGCATCCCGGACATTATCTGTAAAGGGATTCGATAAAGATAATGTCTCTGCTCCTACGGCTGGCAGTGATTTAGCGGCAAGCAATTTCACGACTGCTGGCATAACCAACTTTGCGACTGGAACAGGTTCGGGACAAAAGACAAGTCCTGACATAAAAGACATCGTTCAGGAAATCGTAGATCGCGCGGGTTGGTCAAGTGGCAATTCAATGATGCTCGCATTGTGGATTGAAGTATCGTATCCATCCACAACATTAATCAATCTAAGATCATACGACTATTCAAGCGGGAGTGAAGCGGCTGAGTTGGTCATTGAATACGAATCAAGTGGTGGAGGCGGTGGCAGCATATCTGGTATCGCTCACAAAATAGGATCAAAAATCGCTAATCCAGTAGCTTATAAAATACCGAATAAGGAATAAAAATAATGTATACGTACGATAAAGTATTTACAGCACAAACTGCCAATGGTTCCACCAGCTCGTTAAACTGGGATGGTCGAACAGGGCAGGTCATAGCCTCCGGCACTTGGGATAGTGCAACACTACAGCTAGAGGTTAGCCCAGACGATGGAACCACATGGATCAGCATTGGCGACGAAGGCAAGTTGTCCGACGATGGAGCATTTAATTTCAATCTGAATCCGTGCAACGTACGTTTAACGGTTGCAAGTGCCGGAGCGTCAACCAGCCTGAATGCCTGGATAACATCCGAAGAATACGGTAGCGCAAAAATATAGTCGATCCTCCGAAGGGAAGCCGGCGGCGTGGGTTTCGATCCGCCCGCCGGCGTCTTAAATATGCAAGAAGACATAACCGAAATCAAGCTACTGCTGGAACGTCTCACAGCGCGTCTAGAGCCTATTTGCAAGCTACACGAGGGAAACGGCAAGCCACCGCTAGGAACGCGTCAGGCGTTGGCTGAAGACCGCATAGCCAAGATTGAAGATTCTAATAAATGGTTAGCCCGTAGCACGGTTACAGCGTTAGCTGGAGCGGTTGGTTCTCTAGTCTGGCATTTGCTGACAAAATAATTTCAGATTCTATTGCATGCAACCGATATAAAAATGTAGTATTCTAATGTTTTAATAGTTGATTTAATGTTTTGTTTTTTTAAGGGGGGGGAAACAGGGAATGTTTCAAATGGAATCTGGCCGTGCTGAAATCATAACAGTGCCAAAAGCAGTGCGAGGCCGTATTAATTCTAAGGCAAAGCAGCTGGCAGAGTTTGGCCAGCGTACAAAGGGATTTAAGGGGAGAAGCTACACGGCAGAAGATGTAGCGCTGCACTTGATCGGGCAATGGGCATTTAGTCGATGGTGTGTAAATAATCGCATTTATCACCAGTGGTGCTATTCTGACAGTCCCAACGATTTCACGTGCGAAGGGTCGACAACCGGGCAGCTGTTTGGCGTCTGCTGTGTGCCATTCGAGGCCGGCTGGAATTTCAATGAAGCCACTGACGGAATCAGGATCAGCAGGTACCGTTGGTTGCACGAGGAATGCGTTACGTTCTATCTGTGCATGAGGTTCGACGGCTCGAAGGTCCATTTCTACGGAGCGAGTGAATGGACAGATTTTGCCGACGCAAACATCTTTGCAATGCGTCCAACAGTTTATGAAGTGCCGGTTGACGAATTAGCCTGGACAACGGACCAGCTGCTTGAAGTATTAAGGGATACAGACGAACAGCAAACAATTTTGGAAAGTGTATTTGAATAGGGGATATTATGGGATTAGTTTTAAGACGAAAAAAGGGGGAAACAATACGAATCAACGATGATTGTGTAATCGTTTTCCATCATGTAAATAACTCGCGTGCCAAGGTTGAAATCAAGGCGCCTGAATCTGTGAAAATTTTAAGAGGGGAAATAGAAAATGGGAAATCCGTTCAAGAAGCCAAAAGCTAGAGGTAGCCAGCGTGCTAAAATCATTCTTTCGGGCAAAGCCGGGGTTGGTAAAACTGTGTTTGCAATGCAGTTTCCAGCCGTGGCATTTATAGACGTTGAAGGCAGTGCCGAGCGTGAATGGTACGCCGACCAACTGAAAGCCAATGGGGCTAGTTACTTTGGACGTGATGATGGCAGCCAGGACATAGCCGAAGTAATCAAGCTGATTAAATGGCTGGCAACCAACAAGCACGGTTTCAAAACTGTAGTAATTGATTCATTCAGCAAGATGTACAGCGTCGAAGCTGCACGCTGTGCAAAGCTGAAGCGCAACGGAAAAGAGATCGGAACGGACTTTGGTGCGGATCGGCGTGAAGCTAACAAGCAGGTCAGAATTCTGTTTGAATGGCTTGATAAGCTGGATATGAACGCTGTTCTCATTTGCCACAGCAAGCAGGATTTCGGCTCAGAAACTAACGAAACCACATTTGACGGCATGAACCTGATGGATCATGAACTTGATTTGTGGCTGGAATGCCTATTGCGCGGCACTGATAAACGCGAGATCCGTGTTAGAAAGCAGCGTTTGCAGGGATTCAAGCTAAATGAGCGGTTTCCGTTGGATTTTGAGACATTTGCCAAAAAGTATGGGGAAAAGCACCTAAACGCTAGCGTTGAAGCCGTAGAAGTAGCCTCAGAAGAGCGGGTGGCCATTCTAAGAGGTTTAATCAAAGAAGCTGGCATCGGACAGGTAACTGTTGATAAGTGGCTACAGAAGGCCAAAGTGCAGCAATTGGAGGAGTTGCCGCATGATTTGGTTAACAAGTCTATTGAATATTGTGAGGGGCGATTAAATGCGACGGGTGCGAGTTAGTAGGAAAGTATTGGATGCGTGCATTGCGTTTGAATGTATCACTGATTTACCACGATACTTTGACGGCATGACTTTGAAGCAAATCCAATCATGGATTAAAACCAATCATGGTGTACGTATAGGTTTAGTTACTTTGAAAAATATATGCATTTATAGGAGAGTTAAGTATGCAGTTTGATCCGAATACTGTTAAAGATGCCAGCTGGCTAGTGCCAGAGGGCGAATATGATTTTGAGATTGTCCATGCTGAAGATTCGGTAAGCAAATTCGGTGTGGAACAGATGTTTTTTAAGTTTAGGGTATTCCTGGCCGATGGAGAGACAGCTTTGATTCATCAGTACATTGGGGGAAAACACCTATATAAGCTGAAGCATTTATGCAATTCGATAGGCTGTATTCAGTTCTGGAATGATGGCGATTGCGATCCAGGCGACATGCTCAACAAGTCTGGGAGGGGGTTTCTAGGGACATATGACAAAAACGATGGAACCAAACGCAACACGTTCCAGCGTTTTCTAAAGCCGAAAGAAGACAGCAAGAAAAAGCTAGAGGATGACATAAAGAATGTCGAAGGCGAGGACGATATACCATTTTAGGGAGCAGCCATAAAACTTTCGGGTGGCTGCAACCGTCTGGGTTATAGTTGCCAGTGGGGACATTGGCAGCTATTTTTTTATGAATAAACAACTCGAAATTGGAATCGTGGTAGCGATTGGCATAGTGATGCCAGGGCTATTAACGGGGGGTGTTTTAACAGTTTATATGATTTGTAGATATTTGTATTTAAGGGGGAAGTAATGGGTAATTTAGCTGAGCATTTAATGGAATTAGCGGCAGATTGGAATGCTGCATTTCTTATCGCAGAACAGGACATAAATGAAACACACAGATCAGCAGTGAACGTTTTTTTTGAGTGGCCAAATGGTGAAATTATTGAGACAGAGGTTTATTCATGGGTTGGCGGTTCTATATTCCAACACTCTAAGTTTTTTCCAGATAATCCGACAGGGAATGACATAGAAGCCGGTTATTTAAGCGTCGACGGCGCAATTAAGGGCTGGCTTCAAACGTATGAATTTGTAGGTAAATTTGAACACCAGTGGCATATATATCAAATGTGCAGAGACTCATATTTTGCGCATCAATGGAAGGGGTTGAGTCAAGCAATTTCCTATTTTAGTCAAATGGTTTATGATGATCCTGCACTGCTGGAGCTGTTGTCTGATGATTAGTGGATATATTAAAGTTCATCGTCGATTGCTCGAATCAGAAGTATTTGAAGACCCGAGGCTATTCAAAACGTGGATGTGGATTCTATGCAAAGCAAACTTTAAGCCGGTTGTTTTGAACAACGGAAAAGCACTAAACACAGGGCAATTTGCTATGTCATATGGCCGAGCTGCAAGGCATTTAGACTGCAGTGTAAACACGGTCAGGCGGCATTTTAAGCGTCTAAAAGCCATGCAAATGATTGACACGCAAAGCGGCGCGCAGTTTACCGTCGTAAGTGTCTGCAATTACAGGACTTACCAACACAGTGATGGAAATGGTGGCGCGCCGACGGATACGCAAACGGATACGCACACGGATACGCAGACGGATACGGAGACGGCACACAGAATAAGAAATATAAGAAAACAAAAAAATAATAATAAGGGGATTGGTTTTTTTACGGGGATGGAACCAGCCAGACAAGCACAGTTAGAAAAGTGGTATCAGTACCGTCAGCAGATGGGTGGCTACACACAACAGCAGCTAGAGGAATTTGCTAAAACCGTGCAACATCTGGATTCTAAACAGCTAGAATTAAAAGTGAGCCGAGCAATCGCTAACGGCTGGAAATCGTTGGTTCACATGGACGTTGAGCCAGTGCCTAAAGCAGCTCCGGCAAAACGTACAACCGAAGCAGATGTGATGGCTGGTGAGATATACAGCATTGAGCAGAAGATCAGCAAATTGCAAAAGCACGGTGATCCTGAAACCATTGCCGGATTAAGGTCAAAACTAAAGGAATTGAAAAGTGCTCAGAGCAAAATACATCAAACAGGGTGAAAACAAACGGTGTAAAGTAATCACGAACAATGTTGATATTCTAGCGCAACTCGACCAACAACTAGGAAAAGCAGGTTTTAAACAGGTTGGTATAATTGCACATCTTATATCATTCATTACAGCCGGCAGGAGGCCAAGACGTGCTAATTCTAAAGCCACAAAAGTTGGTGATTCTAACGCCGCCAGGGACACAGGCAAGCAGGATTCACAATTGTTTGGGTGACCGTAAAGGTGCAATGGTATTGATGGCTTCTGGCCAGACACACTGGACACACCTACACAGCACAAAAATCCCAGATGACTACCTGCACTATCAAAGAGCTGTGATTGTACGTAATCCGTTTACCAGAGCTCTGCAAATGTATGATGATTATTGTGAATTATGGGAATCTAATAACAAAAAGCCTATTAGCTTTTACGAATGGATCAGCAACCTAAAAACGCAGGACTGGGAGATACAAACAACCATCCACGAATGGGTCAGCGACCAGGTGCCAGCTGAGCCGATTAAGTTTGAACAAGCAGCTAGAGACCTAAAAGAAAGCTTTGGAATACGTATAAAGTCACCGTTTAAGGATTACATCAACTGGAAGAAGCGTTGGTGGCCGATTGGGTCAACTGCTATCTGTGAATTCAGGCAGCACGTCATCAAGGATATTGATCCCTTCGGTTACACGACTAAAGCCATTACCTGGCTGGAAGCCAAAGCTATTGCAGGAATTTTCGACGTATGAAAGAAATACACATATTGAGTTTAGGAGCAGGCGTTCAATCAACTGCATTGTATTTGATGGATCTAGATGGCGATCTAGATGTCAAATTTGATTATGCAATTTTTGCCGATCCAGGCGATGAACCAGAAGCAGTTTACAAGCATTTAGAATGGCTGCAAACATTGGGTGGTGCTGAATTGCTAGTCAGATCAAACGGTTGTCTAGGTGATGATCTTATGGATAAAACTAAGGATAGGGTTTCATCCATTCCTGTTTTCACATTCAATGAGTCTGCAAACAGTGTTGGAATGGTGCAACGACAATGCACAAACGACTACAAAATTAAAGTGGTGGAACAAACGATTAGGCGTGACATTCTAGGTTTAAAGCCGAGGCAACGAGTGCCTAAAGATGTAAAAATCTGGCAATATGTCGGATTTAGTATGGATGAGCCTGGTAGAGCAGCAAGAGCGCGCGGCAGATTTAACCAACGTGGCTGGACGGATGTCAGTTTTCCGTTGATAGAAGATGGAATGACCAGACAAGACTGCATCAATTATTTAGAGCAAAGAGTGCCACACAATGTGCCGAGGTCAGCATGTGTTTATTGCCCCTATAAATCAAATCGTGAATGGCTTGCATTGAAACGCGCTGGTGGTGCAGATTGGCAACGTGCATTGGCTATTGATAAAGCATTGAGGACTAAAGGCACACCATTGAATAAGAGGTTAAATTATCCAGCGTATTTGCACCGTTCGTGCAAGCCGTTGGAAGAATGCAAACTTGATGAAGACCAAATGAATTTGTTTGACATGGAATGTGAAGGCGGCTGTGGATTATGAATTTCATATTGCCATATCCGCCAACTGTAAACACCTACTGGCGAAAGTTTAACAACCGGATGGTTATTTCACCTAAAGGCCGGCAATACAGAAAAGATGTAGTACAGCAACTGCAAGGGTGTGAAACACTCACAGGCCGGCTGAAGCTAACAGTTATTGCAACTATGCCGGATAGACGCCGAAGGGATTTGGACAACATCCTCAAAAGCCTATTGGATGCCATGGATCATGCAGGGGTATTTGAAGACGACGAGCAGATAGACGAATTGCACGTATTCCGCAACGGCGTTGAAAAGCCGGGAAACGTTGCAATCTCACTTCAGGAAATAGAGCGTTGATAGATTTAACTAGGTTGAATTACAGGATTAGAAATTGCGTATTGAGCCAACACGGCACCGATCATTTGGCAGATTGTAATCAATGCGGAATGAAACCCAAACGTATGTGGAGCCACTCAGGTGCTGTGATCGGGTGTGAATGTAGTGTGCTGACAAATGCAAACGGTGCTGGTTGGGGTACGCTGGAGCATAGCTGGCAAATTCTACAAGGCGCGTGCACCGAAGCCGACGAACTAAGAACAAACCTGGCAAAAGCACATGAGGACCACAATTTATACCGTGCAGAAATGCGTGCTAGGCTGGAAGCCTCGAAAGATGGCGTATTAAGTGCCGAACAAATTAAAAAGATGTTAGACATAACCTACAAGATTAATCAAAGATCAGTTTCGTAGATTTTTCGGTACCAGTTGCGGTTTCTAAAGTACCATTCAACCCAGTAACCACCCAGCGGTCTTGCACCCATGGCTCTTTCATTAGCCCAGCCGGCTGCACCGTCTCTAAATTCATCTTTGTACGTGCCGGTTCTGATAAAGTCTATTTTGCGTTGTTTAACTTTATTCCTAGTGTCGATGTAAGCCTGCACGTGCGGAAAGGTTTCTTTGCGGTGAATGTGGCCGGCTATGTACATATCAGCTCGGCATTGCGTCATGTACTTTTGAAATGCGTTGGTTTGACGACCCCAAGAAGCACTGCCACCATATCCATGGTGCGAATAGATCGTAGTCTGTGATTTGTTTCTCTGGTATTCAAGTCGAACCTTGCAAAAGTTACCATATCCACCAGAAACCGTGATTGCACCAGAGGATCGCATCATATGAGCGAACCTATCAATTAGATCAACCTCATGGCGTTTTAGTACGCTGGTTTCATGGTTGCCAGGGCAGACGAGCGCTAAGTGCTGGCCGTATGGCTTAAACCATTCAACGGCCTCATGCACAATGAGATCAAGATAAGGGCCACCAGCGGAGGGCATGTGCTCAGGCCGAATAGATTTTGAGGCGCGTGGATCGCCAGCACCTTCCATTGCGCAAAACAGATCGCCAAAGATACAAATAAACGCATTACGTTTAACAGCTTGATCCAGATGACGTTTCAACAAATCCCTGTCACATTTGGGATTGTCAAAGTGCAAGTCTGACAACGCTAACATTGGCACATGCTGACTAACAGATTTGATTTGTGCATCAATGATTTGCACGTTGCCAGATTTGCGGGTGATTGTGTACTTCATTCTTTCATTGTAAGTAGCCTAACGGTTACGCCGATAGTTTAATTATAATTAGCGTTCCCCCTTGAAAGCGTCTGTCGGTCATTCCAAATAATCCCCACAGCCGGCAGGCGCGTTTTTTTATTCAGTTTGCTATACTGAAACGCCGATACTCAAGGGCAAGCAAATACTATCTATCTAAGGGGATTCAAATGTTTGGAAGATTAATCGCAATAGTTAAAAGGTTGTCACCAGGTGCAGTAACTTATCTAGAAGGCTGTAGTGATGATGACATCATGGAGCTGCTGCTACTGGCTGGTCAGCATGGCATTGATGAAGCAATTGAAGCCATTGAAGCACATAATGCAGGTATGATGCTCTGACCATGTGCAGCGTACACGTTAGGGGTTGCTATGGGATTGTGTGCCTACTGTATGCGGCGTAAGTGTAGCTGTACTACAACGCGACGCATAAAGAAAACCTGGAGCACCCCAGAGGGTACCCCCCTAGACCATGAGCAAAGACGGGGTAACTCTAACGCTAGGGGTTATAATCGCAGGTGGCGTAAGGCTAGGCTGACATGGCTAAAGAGGGAGCCGCTGTGTGTTAGCTGTAGGGGTAAGGGAAAGACCCCCCCTGCCGCTGTGGTAGATCACATTACACCGCATCGGGGAGACAGTAGTCTGTTCTGGGATACCTCAAACTGGCAAAGTTTGTGTGAAAAGTGCCATAACATAAAGACTTCACGCGGTTTGTAGACGTATTAGGGCGGGGGGGGTATTATTTAGGGTACCGTTTTAGCTGTAGAC